>OFGE01000170.1_pt1 | contig 74615 bp, 59 predicted proteins | sample 1521681 | NCBI WGS metagenome assembly OFGE01 (sample SAMEA3504093, study PRJEB24116) | mouse gut metagenome | biome: mouse gut; feature: mouse-associated habitat; material: faeces | place: Denmark | collected 2011 | reverse complement strand
TATCGTACCGAAGCAGGAAAAACGAAAAATTCCAACTCAGCTTGATGGTTTTACCGCACCAACAGTAAATACCTATTCTCTTGAGACAACGATAGCCGAAAAAATTGACGCTATCCTAAGCCTTATGGAATTTTCCAGCCGAATGAAAGACTATTATGATATTTATTATCTTGCCAACAAGTTTGATTTTAATGGTACAACACTGACAGAAGCATTGCGAAAGACATTTGAAAACCGTGGACATACTTTTACCGTAGAACAGTTTGAGCAGGTCATGGCATTTGATAGTGATGAAGCCATGCAGAAGAAATGGAAAGCCTTTGTTCGTAAGATTGATACTAAAACCGATGATTACGGTACTGTATTAAGAATGATAAAAGATTTCTTGACCGAACCGTTTACAGCGGCAATTCTAAACGACAATTTCACAAAATCTTGGTCTGCTAATGATAATAACTGGACACATGGAGGAGATAACAATGGCTAAAATTCAATCTGTTGAACCCAATATTACCGACCTTACAAATGGTTTATTCCAAAAATGGCGGTATCGTTGGAAACCGTCCCGACGCTAGACTACTTTTGCAGGATAAAAATTTAGTCAATTATCCTATTCTGATTGAGTATAAGGGTTATAAAGATAAACTCGTTATGCTTGATTCTGACAGCAAAGTTGCAAATAAAAATACTAAGAATCAGCCACATTTCAGGAATATCAATTGAGCACGCAAAACAGAAGCATTCATATAACCAAAAAACGGTATAGTCACAAAGACTATATCATAATTTGATACAGAGTTGCCTTTGTACCCTTCACTTCCTTATGTGAAGGGTACAAAGGAGATATTCTCTTTTTAATGTATGGAGACACTGCAGCAATTATTTTTATGAGGAGGTTTTTTATGCTAGAGATGATATCAAAAATCAATGGTGCCATTAACAACGTGGTATGGGGAATCCCGATGCTTATCTTGATTATTGGCACAGGAATTTACATGACAATCCGCACCAAGTTCTTTCAAATCACACATGCCAGCCATGTCAGTTCCAAAACAATAGGTGGTGTATTCCAAAAGGAAAGCGGTGTTACCACTTCCAAAGAAAAATCATCTATCTCGCAGTTTCAGGCTTTGTGTACCGCACTTGCCGCTACCATTGGAGTAGGTAATATTGCTGGTGTCGCTGCTGCCATTGCCGCAGGCGGTCCAGGCGCAATCTTTTGGATGTGGCTGTCAGCATTTTTTGGAATGATGACAAACTACTCCGAAAATGTACTTGGTATTTACTATCGCCGCAAAAACAGCAATGATGAATGGTGCGGCGGTGCCATGTACTATCTGCGAGACGGACTCGGTTCTATCAATGGCTGCTCTGGAATCGGCAAAGTACTCGCTGTGCTTTTTTCTGTTTTTTGTATCCTTGCCTCATTTGGTATTGGAAATATGAGTCAAGTAAATACAATTTCGAGCAACATTACTTCTGTGTTTCGAATTGAAGCACTGGACCGGAACCTTATTATTGGAACCCTCAAAATCAATTTGTATGCTTTGGTAGTTGGAATTTTGCTGATGGTGCTTGCAGGACTTGTGATTGTGGGCGGAATCAAAAGAATTGCCCAGGTTACAGAAAAATTTGTGCCCTTTATGGCATGTGCATACATACTCGGCGCTCTTGTCGTATTCTTTGTCAATATTGGAAAAGCTGGCGAAGTTTTTGGCGCTATTTTTAGCTTTGCATTTGGATTGAAAGCAGTTGGCGGCGCCGCTGTTGGTCTTGCAGTCAAAAGTGCTGTCACATGGGGATTAAAGCGCGGGGTATTCTCAAACGAAGCTGGTCTTGGTTCGTCCGTCATGGTGCATTCAGCGTCCAATGTCGTTGAACCTGTACGACAAGGTATGTGGGGAATTTTTGAAGTGTTTGCTGACACCATTGTAGTTTGTACCCTCACTGCATTTTCTATCCTTTCCACGGGCCTAATTGACCTGACAACAGGCGAAATGTTATCTGCAAATGAACAGACTGCTCTTGTAAGCGAAGCATTTGGAACGGTCTTTAACATTGGCAGCGTAAATGTAGGCGGCGCATTTATCGCCGTTGCAATTTTACTTTTTGCATTCTCTACCGTGCTTGGATGGAGCTATTATGGTACAAAGGCATGGGAATTTCTGTTTGGAACCAAAGCAACAATTCTCTACAAAGTCGTATTTGTGGTATTTATTGTATTTGGCGCTACCATGAATCTTGATCTTGCGTGGGATATCTCTGACACCTTTAATGGACTGATGGCAATTCCAAACCTGATTGGCGTGCTGACGCTTTCAGGCACTGTTATCAAAATCACAAGCAACTATCTCTCGCGAACCTTCCACAATTCGAAGGAAAAACCAATGCTTTCCGCATTTGAAGACATTCAGGCACAACAAGAACAACGTTTAAAACAAGAAAAGAATTGAGTGCCGCAGCACTCAATTCTTTTCTTGTTTGGATACAATCAATCCCTGGCGGTAAGCAGCCAGCAGAAGCTTCAAATCATTGATTGTCTCAATAATTAATTTTCCATTATCTGTATCCTTCACCATCACTCTTTCCGCTTGTGTCTCAAAAAAGTTTGATGTCGATTCAATATCTTTATTCTCCTCCAAAACCTTTGCAATACTTTCAAAAGGCTGGTGCGCTTTGAGACGCATTCCATGGGAATTATAAATCAATGTATAGCCGGCAATTCCCGTTGTTTTCTGATATGCGCGGCAGAATCCACCATCTATTACAATCAAACGATTATTTGCCTTCAGAGGGGATTCCCCTTTGGCTACTTTTATCGGCGTATGCCCATTGATAATATGTGCCATCGGTGTATCAAGTCCAAATTCATGCAGAATTTTAATACAGTACTCTTCCTGCCTATAAAAACGATAATATGGATTTTTAGGCTCTTTATAAGTACTTTCATCCACTACAAATGTACGCTCAAAGGTCTTCATGGTTCTTCCTGACAATGGCGATTTCTTTCCACACCACAGATACCACATAAAATCAACATCGGATTGATTGTACTCTCCAAAAAATGCCCGTCTTGCGACTTTTCCGGCATAATCCATGTATTCTTTTCCTTTGTACACGTCTCCGTCGATTTTCATACCGTCAAATTCGCCATCATCTGTCATAGGAATACAGCCATGAAACAACAGATTTCCATTATGGCACAAATAGGTGCTTCCTTTTTCATACAAAAATCTCACATGCTTTCTTAGCATATGGCTATTTATAAAGGCTGCGCGCAAATCCTCTACTACGTGCTGTTCCCCTTCTGTGAGTGTATATGCGTTCTTGGCATCCACAGTAGGAAAATATGTATCGTTCAATTCATATTCCTGTTCTCCGATTCTGACAACTCCGCGATTGTGGTCAATCTTATCAAGCAGCAGCCTGTCAACCATATCATATTCCGGATGACGCATAATTATCTGACCTTCTAGCTTGAAAAGAATCACTGATACCGCTTTGAGCGCGGCGTCCATCGGCGCCAACTCCGGATAGGTCTGTTCCGCAAAAAGCGTCAAAGCCCGAAGGCTAATTGCATAAGAGTTTTCAAGAATCTTGATATTATCATATTTCATATTGTTTCTAAGCACGTTCGCAATACATGCCTCGTTGCCGCAGGCTGCCCCCATCCAGAGAATATCATGATTTCCCCATTCAATATCTACAGAATGATGCTGAATGAGCAAATCCATAATTTTATCAGCATTGGGCCCTCTGTCATAAATATCCCCCACAATATGGAGATGATCCACAGCAAGCCGTTTTATCAAACGGCTGAGTGCTTCAATAAACGCATCTGAACTATCCGTATCAATAATCGTATCTAAAATTTTTTCATGATACACATATTGATTGTTGTCCTCATCTGGCTGTGCATGTAAAAGCTCATCAATAATATAGCTAAACTCCAAAGGCAGAGCCTTTCTGACTTTGGAACGTGTATATTTAGAAGATAAGAATTTTGCAAGCTCTGTCAAGTTTTTGAGGTTTATTTTGTACCAATAGGGTGTCACTACATTCTGCATTTTCAAAAGCTTGATTTTTTCCACTGGATAATATACAAGGGTACAGATTTCCTGTCGTTCACGCGGTGTCATGCGCTCCGCAAAAATCATATCCACCTTTTCTTTGATAACACCTGCTGCATTGTTCAAGATATGATAAAATGCTTCATATTCTCCGTGAATATCACTCATAAAATGCTCGGTCCCTTTGGGCAAATTTAAAATCGCATTCAGATTTATAATCTCTCTGCATACCGAAGGAATCGATGGATTCTCCCGTGACAAAAGTCTCAAGTACTTTAATTTTTCTTCTGTGATCTGATTCAGGTTGATTGAATCCATAATTTACCTCTCTTATTTTCCTTTTGCCTCGTACTGCCGGGAGTAATATGTTCACCAAGCACGCTATGTACGCCTTTTTTGTTATAGGAATACAACAAAAAGCCAGAACAACGGTTTTCATCCAGCCTATCAAATGCAGAATGCCCGTCTATATACTCATTCTTTCCATACATACGAAGCTGGTACTGCGCACTTGGGTCATTTTCCAGCACTTTTTTAATCTTTTGCGCATTGAGCTGCTGTGGGGAATACTTCTTTTCCAGCTCTGATTTGACATTCGCAAGCTGGCTTTCCTCAAGTTCTGACTGATATTCTTTCATCTGTCTGGAAAGCTGCTCCTTCTCCTGCTGCCCTGGATCTTTGGAAACTGGAATATAAGCATCCTGCTGCCGATGCAGATTGTATACATCTGTGTCTTTCTTCATATAAGCGCCTATTGCTGCTTCTATGGTGAGCATCCCTGTCGGCCTGCCCTTCCATTTCGTGTTTTGTGACACACTTTCCGCAGCAGTAAGACTGCCTATACGAGAAACCCTTTGCAAAACAAGTTCTCGTCTTCTATTCATTTATCATGCCACCTCCATGTGACTTCAATGTACACTCGAAATCCCCATGCTTCGAACATACATTTTGCTAGTGTTTTCTACACTGTTTCAGTAAATTCCCTTTTACCTTCCAAGCAGGAAATTCCAGATTTCCCGCCTGCTTATAAAAATTTATACTCTTATATAGTATATCGTCACTTTTTATTAATCTTTTAGAAACTGTGAAAAATAATACAAAAGAAGATGCCGTCATTCAAGCCAATGGATGATTCCTGCATATGATAAAGAACACTTGCAGGTATCATTCGTGAAAAATCCATTTCCAAACGCAAGATGAGCCAAATGGATACTATCCTATCCACTTGGCTCATTGTTTTCAAATCAATTCTTAGAGCACCAGCGATGGCGCTGTGTAAACTCTAGCCGCCAGCTCACTGTTTAACAGATATAAGCTGCGTGCATCATCACCAAAAAGTTCCATTTTGGTAATCAAATCTATTGAGTTTTTCTCTTCTTCTCCCTGTTCTTTGATAAACCAGTCCAAAAACTGTGTGGTACGGAAATCCTTTGACTCCTGAGCCGCCTCATAAATCGTATTGATTAACGATGTCACATACTTCTCATGCGCAAGCCCCTCTTTGAGCGGATCAATTAGTTTCTCAAACGTCTTATCTGGTTTTGCAACCGCCTCAAAAGTAACTTTTTCTCCATTGTTCTGAAGATACCGATACATCAAAAGCGCATGGTCCTGCTCTTCTTTTGCCTGAACCTCAAACCAGTTTGCAAATCCGTCCAATCCCTTTTGTGTATAAAAATTTGCCATGTCAAGATATAAATACGCAGAGTAAAACTCCTTGTTAATTTGATCATTTATTAAAGCTGAAACCTTATTATTCATCTACTTTCTCCTATCTATTCGAATGTACTTCCAGAGCCTTTTTGTGCACCAATCGCTTCATAACCCTTTGCATCATCCAGGCTCATACACTTTTTATGTCCAATGATTTCTATCGTTTCATATGAATTCTTATGTTGAATCTCCATCGCACTGACAATCCTTATTATACTATTTCTAAGTTTCGATAGCAAGCATTTTATAAACGGACTTCAAAAAACAGTAACAGTTCAGCCATGCCCTCAATTTGAGAAAAGCTACGAATTTTCCATCTGTACTTTTACATATTCATCAAGTTCTTTGCCATATGCATACCACTCCGGCAGAATTTCACAGCGCTCCATAATATCCGCGCCCTGTTTTCCATGAAGTTTTGCCGCCATATGTGCAATTCTGTCAATCTCAGAAGGCGTAAAATATGTAAATGCCATGCGAAGCTGGGGCAGCAGTTCCATAAATTCATCTTTGTTTACTTCTCCAAAAAATTTATCCAGCATTGTCAAAATATGCCCGCCAATAAAAATCAAATCCTTTGCTGTATAAAACAATCCGCGAAAAAAAACGGCAGTCTGCATAAGCTGTTCCCGTGTTCCTGTCAAATAGCCCCGACACGCTGCCTCAACATGTGCTGACGATTCCCGTCCGCTTCCATATAAAATGCCGAGGATACAGCCATGAAGTCCCGCATGAATCTGCAAATCTTGAAGCATCTTCTTGAGCGCTTCATAATATAATTCTTTTTCTCGCTCCATTTCCTCTGATTTGCCTGTGATTCGGTACAGCAACTTTAAAACATCCATGCAGGAAGCAAGATTTTCGTCCTTGATTCCAGTCATAGACGGAAGAATTGTTATCAGCTTGTATACTGCATTGTGAAGCAAACCAGAAAGCGCAAGCTGTGAGTCATAAAGCCCACTCAATTCCTGCATCATCATTAAATAATTGAGCGCTTCTGCAATCGAATAAAAATCCGTATCCACCAATATTCGTTCATCTACTTGTGCATAAACAGCTTCAAGCTGTTTTGACAGCCCCATCTCAAACACCTGTGTCAAAAGCTTTGCTGCTGAACCTGCACCAAGCTCCTTTTTGAGACGCTCCTGAACCAAACTACCTGCTGCCTCCTCTATCGTTGCACCATGAACCGACACATCAATCAGCATAGACGGAACCTGTTCATTCCACTTGTATTTCCAGATTTCCCGAATCAAGTTCTTGTCTCGTTTCAATTGAAGATTAGGACCTTTGGTTCGTTTCGCAAAAGTTGTTTCCAAAAATAAAGTGCGGTGAAAAAACTGGCTAATTTTTCTGTGTTTTGGCTCTGAAAAAATAGACAGCGCCATCTCTGTTTCCAGCGTAGCATGAATTTTTAAGCGAAATGATTTGCATTGTGCCTCAAAATCCTGCAAAATTGGGGGCACCTCCGCTTGGGAACAAAGAGTTCCTGTTCCTTCTCCAATCATCATTCTGCGCAGTATCCGAAGCGGCAAATCCGAAGCAATATTACACTCTCCCTTAACATAACAAGAGCGCGCCGCGTCCAAAAGCTCATATGCCCCTGGCTGCGGTTTTTGACGCAGGTTGCTAAGTCCCTGTGCCATCTGCCATGCACAAATTTCGTCATAAGTAGAAAGATATCCTTCTTTTTTCCGCACTTCCTTGCCGGACAATACCAGCATATCAAGAACAGCTTTCTGGTATGGCTTTTGTGTTTCCTCTTTGCCTTCCCAGACTTTTTGATAAAACCCAACAAATGGCATACCGCTGGCATAACCATTCAAGGCGTCCGCAGCTTCCATAGAATATGGCATCAAATATACACTCTGGTCCTTATCTGATACCTTGCCAGAACGTTTTTTAATCGTTCGTTTTGTCTGTGCCCACTGTTTTCCAGACAGTCGCTCTGCAAGCGCTGGCGTGTGAAAACCGCCTGTCACAACAAGGAGCCTTTTGTTCTCTTTGGTTTTGCTTTTTTCTACTACCCATTGAACAATCTTGGCTGCCATGTGTGCTTCCCGATCAATGCAGCCTTCTTCCTGCAAAACCTCCAACGGGGTATTTTGTCTTGCTAAGGTACAGTATGTCAGCAAATGGGAAAACCATGTTTGGCTGTCCTCATACAACCCATTTAACTCAAAATACTTCTCCCAAAATTCATCAAAACTTCGAAGGTTTGCCTTTTCACACAACTTTTCTATATATGTATTGCGCGAAAGCAAATAATCATCATTATATGAATTTTTTCCCTCTTCCTTTAGCAATCCCTTTCCTTTTGCGGACGCTGCCAGAATATCTCCATAGGACAAGTCGATAAAAGCCGCTTCAATTCCTCTGCGGGCAGCCTCACGCACTGCATGCAGTTCTGGAGAATACTCCAAAAAAGGATAATAGCACTTATAATGCTCCTGCTCTTCCGAAAGTATCTTTGCTTTATCATGATATGCATAGTAAATAGCAAAAGGCGCATGGGTATCCTCATGCACCATAATTGGCAGCAATGCATTCGCGTTTTGTGGTCCCTCTACCAAAATCGCAGAAGGGTTCCAGGATTCGATAACCTTTTGTAACTGCAAAGAACAAGCCAGACTGTGATGCCTGACAGGAAGCAGCATTATTTCAGCCATTTCCTCGCTTCGTAATATCGTTTCCATAATCCACCTTCTTTGCCGCTTTTGTCTCGGATAACGGTGTTAAAATAACCTCTCACTTTCTCCATATCATCTTTATTTTCTTTGGAGACCGCACCAACTAGATTTTGTACAAGACAATCGACATCCATACATTCATCCCCATAATAATAGCCGGTTAGCATTGTCTGAAAATAAACGGAGACTGCTTCTGCGGTACTCATAACCGCCGAGGGCTTATCAATCCTGTGTCCATAGGAGGAAATCCCTTCCCGAAGCTCATGGTACGTAGATGCAAGCAAATCCGCCACGTCTTCGTCTGGTTCCATGCAAATAGCATTTTCCTGTGCAAGCTTCTTTGCTTCATTTAAGATAATTTGCTTTTCCAAAGAAACTTCCCGCACTGGCATTACCGTTTCAAAGTTAAAGCGGCGCTTCAAAGCACTGCTCATTTCGTTTACGCCTTTATCTCTTGTATTGGCTGTGCCAATCACATTAAACCCAGGGCGCGCAAACAAAAAGCCCTCGTCGCCTAACTCTGGCACATTCAATATCTTATCACTCAAAACACTAATTAAACTGTCCTGAATTTCCGCTGGCGTTCTTGTAATCTCTTCAAATCTTGTCAGGATTCCCTTTTCCATTCCCACATAAAGCGGAGAAGGCACCATTGCCTCTCTGCTAGGTCCTTTTGCCAGCAAAAGTGCATAATTCCAGGAATATTTAATCATATCCTCCGTGGTTCCTGCCGTGCCCTGAATGGTATTGGTACTGACGCCGCTGATAGCTGCTGACAAAAGCTCTGAAAGCATCGTCTTGGCGGTTCCTGGCTCTCCTACCAGCATCAGACCACGATTGCCCGCCAGTGTGACAATACAGCGTTCAATCAAAGCATCATTTCCAAAATACTTTTTTTGTATCTGATATTCTTTTCCCTGATATGAAATCGGCTGTGAACTGCCCAAAATAAAGGTCCTGACTGCCTTTGGAGACATCTGCCAATTTTGCGGGCACCTGCCTGTATCTGTATTTTTCAGCACTTCAAGCTCTTCTTTGTATTGTACCTCTACAGGAGGTTTTATTGCTTCCTGCATTCTTATGCATCCCTTTCCTCTAAAAGCCTTTCTATGTCACTGCATACCCTCAATATCGGGTTGAGACAAGACTTTTACCCTACTTTCAGCTTAAACTTCTGTAAATCTTTTTCCGATACTACTTTTTCTATCTGTGCACCAAGGCTTTGAAGCTTCACATCAAAGTCCTCATAACCACGTTCAATATATTTGATATCATCAACGGTGCTGAATCCTTCTGCGGTAAGACAGGCAAGCACAAGTGCGGCGCCTGCGCGAAGATCGGGCGCTGTGAGATTCGCACTTGTAAACTTTTCTACGCCCACAATAATCGCCGTATTGCCCTCAACCTTTATATTCGATCCCATCTTTGCAAGCTCATCAACATATTTAAAACGATTGTCAAAAATACTTTCTGTTACAATGCTTGTCCCCTGTGCAAGCGCTAAGGATACTGTAATCTGAGGCTGCATATCTGTCGGAAATCCTGGATAAGGCAGCGTCTTAACGTGTGTGCTCTCAAAGCGTTTTGCAGATACCACGCGCACCGCATCATCTGATTCTTCAATTTGGCAGCCCATCTCAATCAGCTTTGCTGTCGTTGATTCTAAATGCTTTGGAATCACATTTTTCACAGTGACATCCCCTTTGGTTATCGCCGCCGCAAACATAAACGTGCCTGCTTCTATCTGATCTGGAATAATTGAGTACTCCGATGCATGAAGCTTTTTTACTCCAGACACGCGGATAACATCTGTGCCAGCTCCCTTAACATTTGCCCCCATAGAATTGAGGAAGTTCGCCACATCAACCACATGTGGTTCCTTTGCTGCATTTTCTATGACTGTTTTTCCTTCCGCCAGTGCAGACGCAAGCATAATATTAATCGTAGCGCCCACAGAAACTGTATCCAGATAAATATGCGCGCCTTTCAGATGCTTCGCATCTGCGATGATAAGGCCATGTTCTATCTTTACATCTGCGCCAAGTGCCTTAAAACCCTTAATATGCAAATCAATTTTGCGGCTGCCAATATTGCATCCGCCTGGAAGCGCCACTTCTGCATGTTTATATTTTCCAAGCAGTGCACCAAGAAGATAATAGGACGCCCTAATTTTTTTGATATAATCATCTTCTATCACAAGTCCTGATATCATAGATGCATTCACTCTAACTGTATGTCTGTCTCTTCTATATACAATAACCCCGATACTTTCCATCGCCTGAAGCAGAACATTAATATCTCTTACATCCGGCAGATTTTCGATAACGGTCATCTCATCTGTCATAATTGATGCTGCCAGTACGCCCAATGCTGCATTCTTGGCGCCACCAATCTCAACCTCACCAACCAGGGGATTGCCCCCCTTAATAGCGTATTGCTCCATCCGCCCACCTCATAATTTTCTTAACTTTAGATTCTGTTCTTATTTTTCCTAAACCTCTCCGATTATATACCTTTTTTAAACATTTGTAAACTGCCAGACTGCTTGTATAAATTTGTATAATGTTATGATTTTTTGTCAAATTTCACAGATTTTATATTTGAAAATAAAAATTGCCGCACAAACTGGAAAACCCTGTCAGTTCAAATAGTTTAAGGGGTTGACAGCAGTGCCATTAATCCGTATCTCAAAATGCAGATGTGGTCCGGTGCTTCGTCCGGTATTTCCGCTTAAAGCAATCCGCTCTCCTTGGGATACTGTCTGTCCTGGCTTCACCAGAACTTTGCTCAAATGACCATATCTTGTCTGTCTGCCATCTCCATGACTGATATAAACTGCATATCCATAACCGCTTGCCCATCCTGCATGTGTTACAGTACCTGCATTGGAAGCTACGACTGTCGTACCAATTGGTACCGCCCAGTCAATACCCTTATGGTTGGTTGAAGCACCTTTGGTTGGTGCACTTCTTGCGCCAAAGCCTGAACTGCGTCTTCCTCCTGCTATTGGCTTGATATAGGTAGGTGGTATCTTCGTTCCGCGCTCTACAATTTTGGGAACTGCTTCTGCGTAAACTTCTTCTTTGAGGATTTCTCGGCCGATTTCCTGTCCATTTTTGTACTCTATCAAAGCAGCAACTTTTCGCCGGCCCGCTGATGGTTCCTGTCTTGTCTCTTTTTGGTTCGTATACCAGTCATCATTTAGAATATATTGTACTTCTGCCTCATAATCTTCTGTATAAACTTGCTCTTCCTTCCATATGATAGAAAGATCCGGCTCTGGAACTGTCAAAACCAACTCCTGATCAACACGGATCATCGTCGTCTCATCTTCAAGGGCATCATTGATTGCAATTAGTTCATCCATCGCAATATTGTGGTCCAAACAGATCTGAGAGAGTGTATCTCCCTTTACAACCTTATATATCACCTGTACTTCCTGTTCTTTTGTTACAAGATTGACAGCCTCCTCCACACTGTTTAGCTCATCCTCGAGCAAATATGCTTCCACTACTTCAATTTTGTCTGCATAATCAATATCGGTAAGTCCAATGTCATAATCTTCAAAACGTTTTTCAACTTCCGGTTCTATCGATGCAAAAATATGGTTAAAATCCGCCTCTATTCCTGCCGCCGTTTCGAGTGCGTCTTCTTCTTTGGAAGCATCTGTGTGTGACAAGACAACCGCCTCAAGGACATTTACCTCACGGTCTGCGTCAAGTTCAAGCGCAACCTGGTACTGATTGGCAGTGTCATATGGCGCCAGCGCCTGCTCAAGCAGCTCATGCACTTCCCCATAGGAGCCCAGGTTTACAGAGGTATCATTTACTTTCACAGTATAAGAACGATGCAGCGTCTTTCGTATGCTGTCCTTCATAACTTTTGTCATATTTTCAACCACGGTATCTTCGTTATCAACGGCCGCCCAGATTTTTTCGCTTCCCTCCATTTCCAATTCCGCATCCATAAATACCAGTTCCTTGCTTTCATCCTGCAAGGCTGCTTGTCTTCTTGCCTCTGTCAGCAATCTGTCAAGATTGTCTGCTGAAGCTAAATTTCCCACTGCAACACCATTTAATTTGATCGCAAAAAAATTATCCCCTGTGTGTTGAAATGGCTGTGCTGATGGAAATAAAAATGCGCATACGGTCAATGTTATAGCCGCCGCTTCTATACAGCACAATCTCAATCTATTGTAATAATGTTGTCCATTTTTCATTTTATTTAAGTGCCTCTATTCTTTATCTCAAGGTTCGTATACCTCTATACGCTGCCTGTACTATACAATCTTTTTTTGTACGCTGTATCCAAATCTGCCAAGTTTCTCTCCCAATGCAAAATATTCTCCATGACTGTACACAATCGGTTCTGCGTCTTCCAGACAGAAACTTCCTTTCTCATTCATATACTTATCATCCACATGTACTGCCACTACCTTAGCAGTAAACATATCATGAGAGCCCAACTGCTCCACTTTTGTCACCTTGCATTCAATATTAACAGGGCTCTGGGCAATGCAAGGAGCCATAACAAAATCGGAAGCAAACGGCGTCAGCTTCATTTCCTTCCATTTATCTACATCTTTCCCACTCTTGACTCCACAATAATCCGCAGCATATGCAAGTTCTTTTGTTGTAAGATTTATCACAAACTCACCCGTCTCCAAAAGCATATGATGCGAATGTCTTGACGGCCGCACAGAAATACTGACCATAGGCGGATTGGTGCATATAGTCCCAGCCCATGCAACTGTAATAATATTGGCCTTTCCCGCTTTATCTGCCACGCTCACCATTACCACCGGCAAGGGATAAAGCATATTTCCAGGTTTAAACGAAATTTTTGCCATATCCGCCGCCCCTTTATTTGATAATTCCTGCTGCCATAAGCGCCCACAAAACCACGCTGACGATAGACGCAAGCATTGATATCACACTGAATTTCATTACCTTTCCAAGCTTTGCATTGATCGCGTTTTTTTCCTCTTGCGCACTCTCCGTATAGCGCTTGAGCTCATCTACAACAACAGCTTGTACATTTCGATACACCTTCACATTTTCTTTATGTACAAAATCATCTGAACGCTGAAATTTATTTTCAAGAAGATTCGTAATCACTGAAATATCCGACTGTTTTTTCGCCTCGTCCGCACGCTCCTTCTCAAGGCGCTCTTCTTCTTTTTTTTCAAGTTCTGAATCGCGGTTTTTTGTCTGTTCTTCGGTCAGGTCCTTCAAAACTGCAATCAATTTCTCTTCATCTTCCTTCATGCGCTGAATTTTCCCCGCATTTTCACCAATTACCAATTCAAGCCGTTCAGAAAGCTCCGTATTTTTATAACTCAGTTTTCGCATCTCCTGCAAAATTTTTTCATATTCAGACACCTGCATCTGCAGCCGTTTCATCTCCTCTGCTTCTGCCTGTGAATTTGCATTAATCATCTCCTGCGCACTAAATTTCTGCGCCAGTTTATCCATAAAATTATCCATTCCTAAACCGTGCCTTTCCATTTGCTCCGTTTGTACTGAAACCTAAAGAAATTGTATCATTAAATTAAATTCGTTACAAGCTGTAAGCAAAGAAAAATACACTTTGCCTTTTGTATATTTTGTACATAGAATGGTTGTGATTTTTTGATACAATATGCATATTTACAATAATATTACATTTCGTTCACATTTTATTCACAATTCATTGGTAATATTATATCATAACAAATGGCAATATCGTAATGTTTTCCATTACACATAGATAAATTTTTTCATAATAGCCTCGGTATTATTCTTTGGAATATACCGGGGCACTCCTCATTTATATCCAAATTTTCTCAATGAAGCTGCTGTACTTCCTCATTTAATGACAACATTTTCGCGTCAAGCTCGGCAACCATCTGTGCACACTCATACAGCTCCTCCTTGATATGACCTGGTACATTCACATCAAATTTATAATTAATTTTGTGTTCCAGGCTTGCCCAGAAATCCATTGCGACAGTTCTTATCTGTATCTCTACTTTTGTATCTACCTTTTTTTCTGACAAATAAATCGGTATAGATACCAGCATATGATAACTTTTGTAGCCGCTTGCCTTGGGATTTTTTATGTAGTCTTTCACAGAAATAATATTCATATCATTCTGCCTTTCAAGCATCTCTGCAATTCTGTAGATATCTGTTGTAAATGAACAAATGATGCGTATTCCTGCAATATCATTCACATATTGGATCATATTGTCAATCGTAGACTCATACCCATGTTTTTTTAATTTTTTTACAATACTCTCCGATGTCTTTATTCTGGACTTTATATGTTCAATTGGATTGTATCGGTGCACATGCTGAAACTCATCATTAAGAATCTCCAACTTGGTTCCAATTTCCTTTAGCGCTGAATTATAAACCAGAATCACTTCTTTCCAGCTATCCACATCCGAATTTCTATTTCCGCTGTATTCCATTTCATTCCCCATTCCTATACCGCCGTTAATTCATTCCAAAGTATATTATATGCTCCCTGTCTGACATTTAGAACTGCTTTCCAGACAAAAATAATACTGATTGCCATAAATTTATTTTTCTGGTATGCTAAAAAGTGTCTGAAATATGAAACGAATTTTTACAGGAGAGAGATATGTTTAGATTGTGGGCCAAAATTTTCAAAAATAATCGTATGCTCAAAGATACTGTTATCTGCGACGCCAGTTCTGAAACCCGTACACACAAAGTATTTCATGCACTGGAGGAAGTCTGCTGTCAGTTTGACCTTGGCAAACCTATCTGGCTTGATGCCAACATTGCGGATTTTAAAAAACATGATAAGACTCGTTTTATACCAGATAACTTTATAGAAGAAATTGATTTTGATTTCCTGGAAATCCAGGTTATTGAAGAGGACTGATTTTATTGATGCTTTACAATCATCTCAAAACAGGCAATCCGCAGCGGAAACCATCAAAAATCAGGGAGGAACCTATCATGTGCACTCATGAAGAACATGGTTTTTTGAACGTATTATGTGACGAAGAACTGTTTGGTACACAGGAAATTAAACTGCGATATTTTCTGTGGCAGCAGGAAACAGAAGATCTTTCTGAAAACCTGCAGTTTGTGCAAAAACATTTTAAAGAAATGTATCAAGCTGTTTTGGAAGGTGTATTTATCGCATACAACAAAAGCCCTAAATGGGATGTCTGGGACGAAAAAACAGACACATTTTCGCGGATCGAATTCCATGACTACAAAGAAATTCACAATTATATTGGTACACCCACAATAGACGTAATGCTGCACCGGAAAAAAATATTGTTTGGCTTGTCTTTTTATCGAGGCAACAGACTATCCATGGAACACGGCTTAACTGCTGTTCTGGAAAACTGTAAGCTGCTTCTTATTGACAGCGACGATTTCTGCAATATTCTTTGCAACTGGGATTTGCCTGGCGGCAATGCTTATATTGAGTCTCTCTATATAGAATGATAACCGTATTATATTCTTAGTACAACAAATATTAAGTAACTCGTATAATTATCCAAAAACTTAATTTTTGTTGTACTATTTTTTTATGTATCTTTCTTCTTGACACAGGAAACAATAAGGTGTAGTATTAGTTAAAGCATTACGTAGTTTTTATTACTACATGTCGCCACGCAGCGACTTTAAAATAAAGTTGCAAAGACGCACGAGCGGAACTTTTATGAGTGCCCTTTCGAATAAAAGTTTTTCTCAGTACAGGTGCGTCGCAGCAATTTTACCCTTTAGTGCCGTCGTGCAGCGACTTTAAATTAGGAGGAATATAAAATGCAATTAACAATCAGAGAACCCGGAAGCGCAATCACACATTTTATCGCCTGGCTTATGGCAGCCATTGCGGCGCTGCCTTTAATCCTAAAAGCACAAAGCGGTCAAACGGCGGCAGCTCTTGCAGTCTTTGCAGTCAGTATGATCCTTCTATATGGCGCAAGCACTATCTATCACAGCGTTACTGTCACAGACAAAGTACTAAAGGTATTTCGCAAAATCGATCACATGATGATTTTTGTACTGATCGCCGGTTCCTACACCCCAGTATGCCTTACTGTTCTCGACGGCAGCATAGGATATTCTCTACTGGCGCTTGTATGGGGCATCGCAATTGTCGGAATGCTTGTTAAAGCTCTGTGGATTACTTGTCCCAAATGGTTTTCGTCTGTAATCTATATAGCCATGGGATGGCTTTGCCTATTGGTTTTTGGCACCTTATGGAGCAGACTTCCACATCCTGCTTTCTGGTGGCTTTTTGCAGGCGGCATCATCTATACAATAGGCGGCGTAATTTATGCGCTCAAGCTTCCTGTTTTCAATTCCCTTCATAAATATTTCGGCTCACACGAAATTTTTCATTTGTTCGTCATGGGCGGAAGCATCTGCCATTTTATCTTTATGTACTGCTATATTGCCTAATTTGCTCTTGACGCTATCTATTACAGTATTGCATTGTACATGCAGAATTAGTGTGAAAAGTACTTCTATCCGCTTTCAGCAGGAGCTGCTTCGCGGAGAAGTACTAGACTTCACCACTACAAAACTTTTCTAAAAAACAGTTCCATAGGTTGGTCAAATGGCGTATTCTGAAATACCAATCCACCACAATCTATATACCCTAGTTTTCGATATAGATGCTGCGCCTTTTCATCAACCTGTGTTGAAATCAACGTCATTTTATAGCCTTGATTTTTCATTTCATTTTCCCAATAAATAATTGCCTTCTTTGCAAATCCTTTATTTCGGTATTCCTCTTTTACAAATATAAGATTTAAAAATGGAAGATTATCCCACAAAATACAATGCGCCATTATGCCGACACGTTGGTTTTCCTCCCAAATAACATAGCCGGACTTTGTATATACTCGATTGCTATATCCTGTATCATCAATATACTTGTCAATACTCATCACAAATTCTTTATCAGAATCTGTCACTACCTTTAGTTCCATATCCTCTCTCCCCAAATTCCAAATATATGAATTAAAAACCAAAACCGCTTGTGTGTATGTAATACATTATTCCAAAAACGGCATAGCCCTAAGCCACGCCGTTTTAAGATTCATTATAATAGTATTTGTTCTTCTTACTGTTCCATCTGTTTGCCGAGAAATCCTGCTGCCGACTGCGCCAGTTTCATTTCAACCTCGTTCATTTCATCTCCAGCTTTTGCTGACAGCAAAACGACTGCACCAATCACATCTCCCTGCGTTATAATAGGGATAATCACCTCATGCTGATATTCATCTGATTCATCATCAATCACTGATACATAATTTTTATCACTCCGTGATGTACATACTGTCTCACGTGAATTCATTTTCTCTTCCAACGCTTTGCTCACAGATTTGCCAAGCACCTGCTTGCTGTTGCTTCCAGCCGCCGCGATAATCTGATCTCTGTCTGCTATCAGCGCCAGATGGCCAGACACCTGTGAAAGACTTTCCGCATACTGTTTTGCAAAGCTTCCAAGCTCACCTATGGGCGAATATTTCTTAAGGATAATAGCACCCTCATGGTCTGTAAATATTTCAAGAGGGTCAGATTCCCTTATCCTCAAAGTTCTTCTTATCTCTTTAGGTATAACGACACGTCCCAAATCGTCAATCCTACGCACTATTCCCGTAGCCTTCACCGATACTTCCTCCATTTCAAATCTAGTATTCATTATCTAGTCAATCATAAACTGATAGAACTGTATTGCTAGTATTTGTATATAATGGATTTTTATGCATCATGTAGTGTTTTCAGAATTGTCATTATCCCAAATGCAGTAATTTCATCAACAAAAGCCATGCAATGCCATAATAAGTAACAACCCCAATCAAATCATTTACAGTTGTGATAAGCGGTCCAGATGCCACTGCTGGGTCAACATTAATTCTATGAAAAAACATTGGCACTGCAGTTCCCACAATACTTGATATTGTCATTGCCAGCAAAAGCGCGATTCCTGCACACAGCGAAATTGCAAAAGCATATTGCGGTGTTTTACCCTTTAAAATGCACAGATAAGCACCGATAAAAACAAACGATAAAATTCCTAAAAGCAGGCCGTTCGAAAAACCGACCCGCATTTCTTTGAAAACCATACCAACTTTTTGCCGTGTCTTAAGGTCTTCGTCCATCAGCAAACGAATTGTAACTGCAAGTGATTGTGTTCCTACATTACCAGACATTCCAAGAATCACCGATTGAAAACTGACTATAATCGCAAGCTGAGCAATCACACCCTCAAACAAACTCGTCACTGTAGAGACGCACATACTAAGCGCCAAAAGAACCACCAGCCAAGGAAGACGCTTCTTGATACTCTCTTTCAATGGCTCCTCAAGTTCTGCCTCTTCTGTCATACCTGCAAGCTTTGCATAGTCATCGCCTAACTCATCATCCACAACCTCTACAATATCCTGTGCTGTGATAACGCCAATCAGCTCATTTTTTTCATTCAGTACGGGTATGGAATCCTCTGCATAATCTTTTAACCGTTCGATACAATCTGATATTGTCTCGTGATCTCTGACATATGGAAATGATTGTGTAATTAGAGTCTCCAAATCCACATAAGTCCTTGCTATAATCAAATCCTTCAGATCAATTGCACCATAAAATGTATCATCCTGGTCCTTTACAAAAATCGTCGAAATATTATCATTTTCCTCTGCCTGTGCTACCAGCGCACGCATTGCCTGCTTAATCGTAAGACTCCTGCCAATCTCTATAAAATTGGTTGTCATCTTACTGCCGATCTCATCCTCATCATAGGAACAGATAAGACTGATATCTTCCCGCGAGTCTTCATCCATCAGCTCAAATAACTGCTTTCTGATTTCCTCGTCAACCTCTTCCAAGACATCTACTGCATCATCCGCGTCCATATTCTCGATAATGTCAGCAGCTTTCTCAAGCTCTAGTTCTCCTAGATATTTTCCTGGGTCATCCAGATACGCAAAAATCTCTGATACCCGATCATCTCCCAGAATATGGTAGAGTACTTTCCGTTCCCTTTCATCCAGCTCGTCGAGCGCACTTGAGATATCATTATCATGATAGTTTGTCAGCTCACTTGCTATCCTGTCTTTGCTCTCCCCGCTTCTGATGAGTTCAACCAACTCCTGAACATAATTTGGTTCATTCAAGATTTCATTTTCCAAATATACCATCGCCCTTCCATAATAACATACAAAATTTTTATCACGGGCGAATTCTACTTAGAACGCGCAGAAAAAACACTGATTTTCAGTGTATTCGCCCTTATTTCGCTGCCCATAACTGTCGCAACTATCCATGTAACACACTTCCTTTCAGTGTTATTGTTTTTGTTTTCTTTTATTTTATGCCGATTACCTTATATTGTCAAGACTTGATGCTTCTAACAACATTACACTAAGCCTTTCAGGTCTGCAAGAGAATCTACCACTGCATACAATAGCGGCTTTATTTCTTCATCTGGCTGTGTCAAATCCGGCACCATCACAGGTTTGCATCCTGCTGCATATGCAGACTTAATGCCATTGGGTGAATCCTCCACCGCAATACAATCCTCTGGCTGTTCGCCAATCTGACTGCATGCATATAAATAAATATCTGGTTCTGGTTTTCCATGTTGAACCTGTACTGCACTTACAATTTTATCAAATTGATCTTTTACGCCAATCGTTTCAAGATGCTGGTGTGCAAGTTCTGATCCTGTTGCAGTAGCCACTGCTGCTTTGATTCCCTTTGTATGCAAAAAAGCCAGTATCTCATCAATACCGGGCTTTTTTTCCAATCCATATTTTGCAAGCCGCTCTGCCACCAGCCTGCGTCTGACCTCGCGAATTGCAAAATAATCAAATTCTGCGCCAAAGATGTCCTTCATCATCTTTGACGCAATCCCTGCATCACAGCTGCGAAGCATCAGCGCATGCTCCCTCCGAAAATCAAAGCCAGCCATACGCGCTGCTTCGCACCATGCTGCATTGTAGTGCTTTTCCGTGTCAATCAGTACTCCATCCATGTCAAATATTACTGCCTTTATCATACCAATCCCCATTTTATCAACCCTTATATTTTATCATCATACCAATTCTACAGATATCCCCTTCATATCCATAAAACTGTATTATCTTTATGCTCTCCTCGCATAAAGAATATCTTCTTTTGGCACTTCCTGATTCTGCTGTATCAAATTTAACAACGTGATATAATTCCGAATCATTTCCCTTGCAGTGGTTTCCTGTCCCTCTTCAGTTCTTCCATACTGCTGTTTTAGGAAATAAATGTAATCATCATGCTCAAGCTTTGGTGTATACCCGTACAAAATTCCATGCATATGAGCAAGCTTCTCAAGCAGCACATACATTTCTCCTGGATTCAGAGCTGCCAGTTTGATTACCGGAGAAGCCATATCCCTCATTTTAATGACTCCTTCCTGTTCAAAACAGGTCTCTGCCAGCCTGGATTTTAAAGGCTCAAAACTAAAAATGCCCCTTGTCGGGTCCTCCATAGCTTCTCCCGTAACACTAAAAATCATGCCAAGGTAAGACGCTTTCCCCTGCAATGCATCGTTATAGATTGCCAATAATTTGCTGTAATTGTACTCTCTGCCTACACGGCTTGGAATCTCATACAGCGATGCAAGCTCGTCCATACAAACATAAAGTCCCGCATAGCCTGCCTTCACCACAAAATCAGCAAAAAGCTTTATAAAATCATACCAGTTTTCATCAGAAATAATCAGATTCACTCCTAAATCCGATTTCGCCTCTGTTCTGGTTTTGTACTCCCCACAAAGCCAGCGCAGCGCTTTTTTTTGCAGCTCCACATCACCTTTCCGGTGCCCCTTATAATATGAAGCCAACACTTTTCCAAAATCAAAACCGTTTACCCTCTCCTCCATCGAAGAAGTAATCTTGTAAATTTTTTGGCTTACTCTGACATCAAATACTTCATGCCCTGGCACAAGTCCCTCAAATTGTACCACTTCATTTTCCAGAGCGCCTATCCATTTATCAAGAATGAGCTGCAATGCTCCATTATCCGGACACGCATGTGTCGCCATGTTTCTGATTAATTCCCGATATGTCGCAAGTCCCTGTCCCTTGTTTCCGACAAACCGTTTATCCACAGAAAGCTCCACATCTGTCACCACGAAATTTTTTTCCATTACATGATTTCTAAGTGCATGCATCAGAAAGGTTTTTCCACTTCCGTATTTACCCTCAATAAACCGGACCGCGGCGCCCCCTTGTTCTATAATGGAAACATCCTGCAAAAGCGCCTGTATCTCACTTTTTCTCCCCACCGTGATATATTCAAGCCCTGTTCTTGGAACAACTCCGCTTTTTAAGGAATTTAAAACCGTGGCTGCTGCTGCCCTCGATATTTTGTTATCCATACAACCCATTCCCCCTTATCAATGCCACAAAGGAAATCCAATCGTGACAGTTTTGCAGGCTTTACTATTCAGTCAACACCTACACGACCTTGAGCTGTGACTGTACGAAGTCTGCATCCGCCCTTATTCTGTCAAGATTTTCAAGACTGAATTCAAAGGCAAAAGTATCTCTTTCATTATCCTTGTTAAGCCTCTCAAAAGCTTTCTCAATCATAATGATACGTTTTTGCTGACGCAGTGTGGCAAAAATTCTTCTATGTATCTGGTCAACACTTTTGTCAAAATCCATCTCATAATCAAGCAGCTCTATCATTCTGTCTGCATCATATGGATAAAAATCTGTTGAGCACATCTTGCCTGCTGTTCCCTTCCCAACTGGTAAAAATGTCCCCATCGACAGCTCATCGTCACACAGGTACGCCAGCACCATAGGCCGCTGCAAAAGTCCCGCAAATACCTCTGTGAGCAAATCTGGTGAAATCTTCCTCCTTAGTTTCACCTCAAACAATGATACTCCGCGCTCCTTGACAAGTTCTGTCCTGTTTGCAATGCCTTCTTTGTCCACCAGATGATAGCTCCATTCAACGCTTTCAATCCCAGACTCAAAGATACGGCGGCATTTCAAATTGTCAATCCGCTGAAACAACACCTCAAGCGGCATTCCCTTGTCAACCTTATACTGCTTCGGAATATTATACCTTCCATCGCTCATCGTAATCCTCCATCTTTAAACTCTTGAATTGTTAACTTTTTATGTTAATCGCTTCGAGCTTTATTATAATATATAATTTGAATAATTTCTACAATTTGTTGTTGTTTCTTAAAAATTTGTGAAAATTGTCTTTCTATTATGGAAAAAGATGCATTCAAATCATATAAAAATCAGCACATTCAACATAATTATTCATATAATATTGCCATATCAGATAGAATCTTATTGGTATACTTTATCATAAGCTCTGCTTCTTTCTCAGCCAAGCCATATTTTTTGTAGCGAAGAACAAAGCTTGGTGTACCCTTTGCCGAAAATGTAAGCACTCTTTTGTATTTGTCCATCAGTGTTGGAAGTTTTTCTACTTGTACTGGCGCATACGGTTCCATCATAAAAGTTATTTGTCCGGCTTTTCCTTTAATCTCTGTCACATACCGTCTATGCGCCGTAACGCGAATCAATGATATTTGAATCAGATTCTCAACAGATTTGGGAACAATTCCGAAGCGATCCTTTAGTTCCTTTCTCATATCCTCGCATTCAGATTCATTCTCAAGACTTGCAATCCGTTTATAAATATCTAGTTTCTGAACTTCATTGACAATATACTGCGGGGGAATAAAGGCGTCCACATCCATATCTACATAAGTGCCGAAATCCTCTTCTGCCTTTTTTATCCCCTTCAGGGTCTTAACCGCCTCATTGAGCATCTTGCAGTACAAATCATAACCTACCGCTTCCATATGCCCATGCTGGCGTTCTCCCAAAAGATTTCCTGCCCCTCTGATTTCAAGATCACGCATCGCAATTTTAAAGCCGCTTCCGAGATCTGTAAATTCTTTGATTGCCTGCAAACGCTTTTCAGCCACTTCCTTGAGCATTTTATCCTTTTTGTACATCAGAAACGCATATGCTGTTCGATTAGAACGTCCCACACGGCCGCGAAGCTGATAAAGCTGTGAGAGTCCCATATGATCCGAATCATGAATAATCATCGTATTGACATTGGATATATCAAGCCCTGTCTCTATAATTGTCGTTGATACCAGCACATCTATCTCGCCGTTGATAAACTCCGACATAATTTTTTCCAGCTCGTGTTCTCTCATCTGACCATGCGCAAACGCTACATTTGCTTCTGGGACCAGACGCGCTAACTTGCTTGCAATATCATCAATATGATTGATGCGGTTGTAGACATAATATACCTGTCCCTGTCTGGAAAGTTCCCGCACAATCGCCTCTCTAATCATTTCCTCGTTGTATTCCATCACATAGGTCTGTATTGGTTGCCGCTCTCCCGGCGCCTCCTCCAGCACGCTCATGTCACGGATTCCCACAAGGCTCATATGAAGCGTTCTAGGAATTGGTGTTGCTGTCAGGGTCAGCACATCCACCTCCTCCTTGACTTGTTTCATCTTTTCTTTGTGGCGCACGCCAAACCGCTGCTCCTCATCTATGACCAGCAATCCCAAATCTTTGTATTTTACATCCTCTGACAAAAGCCTGTGCGTACCTATTACAATATCGACGGTCCCTTTTTTGAGTCCGTCAACGACCTTCTTCATCTCTTTCGCAGTCCGAAACCTTGACATCATTTCCACGCACACAGGAAAGTCCTTCATGCGCTGTACAAACGTGTTGTAATGCTGTTGTGCAAGAATTGTGGTAGGAACCAGATATGCCACTTGTTTCCCGTCCTGAACAGCCTTAAAAGCCGCTCGTATCGCTATTTCTGTCTTTCCATATCCTACATCTCCGCAAATAAGTCTGTCCATGATACGCGGACTTTCCATATCATTTTTAGCCGCCTCGATCGCCAGAAGCTGATCTTGCGTCTCCTCAAAGGGAAACATCTCCTCAAACTCCTGCTGCCAAATCGTATCCTTGCTAAAAACAAACCCCTGTTTCTGCCGGCGGACAGCATAGAGTTCCACCAGATCCTTCGCCACTTCGTTCACGGCGCTTCGAACCTTGGATTTTGTCTTTGTCCATTCCTGTGTACCAAGTTTGTTGAGCTTTGGCTTTTTGGCAGCATCCGAAGAAGCATACTTTTGAATTACATCAAGTCCAGTCGCAAGCACATAAAGATTTCCGCCATCACGATATTCAATCTTTATATAATCCTTAACAACCTTATCTGACTCAACCTTTTCTATTCCACGATAAATGCCAAGTCCATGATTTTCATGCACCACATAATCCCCAACCTTCAAATCGGAAAAATTATGAATTTTCTGGCCTTCGTATGCTTTTTTACGTTTCTTTTTGCGCTGCTGTTTTCCAAAGATATCCGTCTCAGATATCACGGCAAATTTCAGCAATGGATACTCAAAGCCCCTTAATACTGCTCCATGATAGGTCATAATTTCCCCTGGCTGCAAAACTCTGTTGGAATCCTCCGAATAAAACGCCACAAGTCCCTCATCCATCAAATCGGACGCAAGGCGCTTGGCACGTGTAGCAGAGGCAGAAAGCAAAAGCACTCTGCATCCCTGCTTCTTATAATTTTTTAAATCTTTGACGAGCTCTGCAAAACTGTTATTATAGGGAGCAATATTTCTGGCATTGACAGAAAACCGCGCTGCAATCCGCATATCGAATCCTTTAAATTCCATTGTTGATAACGCCAAAATCCGTTCTCCTTCAAGTCTTGCCATCACTTCCTGCACAGAAAAAAGCACATCCATCTGCTTTGGCAGAATATACCCTTTTTCCGCCCTGTTTGACATGCTTTCACGAAATTCTAGTTCTACCGCCTTTGCATGTTCTTTGATGCGCAGCGGTTCATCAAAATAAACACAACAATTCCTGTCTCTAAAAAAATCAAGAAAGGACATTGTGTTTTCATAAAAATATCCAATATAGCTATCAAAATTGACAAAATTCTGAAACTGTGTCACCTGTTCTTTTAAATCGCTAATAGCCGTTTCAATGCGGTGCGCTTCTTCTGGCTTTGTCTGATCTCGGAAATATTTTGCACGTTCTATGCAATCCTTCTCAATCCTTCGGAATCCTTCCTCAAGCAATTCTCTGGGCAGAATCAGCTCAGTAGCCGGAAAAACAAAAAACAGCTCCATGTTCTCTTCGATAGAACGCTGACTCAGCACATCAAAAGAACGTATTGACTCAATTTCATCCCCCCACAATTCAATGCGGACAGGATTTTCAGAAGTAAGGTCAAAAATATCAATAATGCCTCCGCGTACAGAAAACTGGCCCGGTGCCTCCACCTGATAATTTTTTTCATAACCCATTGTCACAAGTTTGCTCGCGAGCGCCCGCTCCTCTATCACGCTTTCTTTGCTGATGCACACAATATGCTCCTCCAGCACGGAAAGCGGAAGCTGATGCGCCATAAGCGCCGCAAACGTTGTTACAATCGTAACTGGCCGCCGCTCAAGAATACAGCGCTGTACAGCAATTCGCTCTTTTGTAAGCAAATTGCTGTGTATGTCCGCCTGATAAAAAATCAAATCTCTAGCCGGATAAAAATAGGAATCAGGACAATATAAACGGCAGTCCTCTAAAAGCTCACGTGCCTTAATATCACTATAGGTCACAATCAGTTTTGTCTCAAAACCATGCTCTGTGCCAAAGATCATATGAAGCTTTTGAGAATCCACACAGCCACTTATGCCCACTTTTCCCGCTTTGGGGCAAAGTGCTTTCATAATATCCTCATATTCCCCAAGTTCCCCAAGCGGGGCCAATAATGTTTTCACTTCTGGTTTTCCTCCATATCCTTGCAGCGATTTTTTGTATTATATTCATTCATAGCAGCATCCACTTTTCCCTCCAAAATCAAGTTTACTGCTCTCTGCGTTCTCTCAAGGCTGTCTTTCATAACTGCGATCTCTTCCCCATTAAAATGCCCTAATACATAATCGGCCAAATCATATCCTTCTGGTTTTCCGCCAACACCGATTTTAATGCGCCTAAAGGTATCATGTCCCAAATTTGCAATAATGCTTTTCAGGCCATTATGTCCCCCAGCACTACCTTTTTTGCGAATACGAATCTGCCCTAAATCTAAGCTGATATCGTCATAAATGACAAGAAGCTCTTCTGTTTCATCTATCTTGTAATACTCTGAGACTGCGCGGATCGCCTCGCCACTCAGATTCATATAGGTGAGTGGTTTCACAAGAATTACTTTTGTGCCATTTATCATTCCTTTTCCAATCAATGACTTATGCTTACATTCTATCATATTAATGTCATATTTATCAGCAAGTGCATCAATCGCCATAAAGCCGATATTGTGCCTTGTGTTCTCATATTGTTTTGTGGGATTCCCCAATCCTGCTATTATATACATTGCATTTTCCTACCTTATTTCTATTATATGCACTCGTGCCACAAACTGAACTTTCCAATTTATGACATGGCAAAAAGCACCTCTTCAGATGCACTATAGGACAATTCTAACACAACTGTTTCTTTTGCGCCACCTGCTAATTTTTCAGAATCGCGTCCCTGTACAATCGAGCAGGGAAGGTTACTTCCCCTGCTCGCGCGTCAGACGCGGGCAGCTTTAGCTGCATACTCCTTTCCGCGTCTGTGTGCAAAAAAGGGAATACCGCCAAGCAGTATCCCCCTTCACCCACATTTTTTGCAAACTAAGCTGTTGCCAGCTCTATGATCATTTATTTTGTATTATCCGAAGTTTCTTCTTCCGGCTCTAATAGCGCTTTCTCATAGCTCTCCAGAATTGTTCTTTGGATGGTATCTCTCGTATTAGAGTTGATCGGATGTGCAATATCCCTGTATTCCCCATCTGCAGATTTCTTGCTAGGCATTGCGATAAAAAGCCCCTTCTCTCCCTCGATAACTTTGATGTCATGAACTACAAATTCATCATCAAGTGTAATGGAAACCACTGCCTTCATTTTGCCTTCTTTTGTTATTTTGCGAACGCGAACATCTGTTATCCTCATTCTTTTGTCCCCCTTTTGCAAGTCCTTTGTTTCTTTTCTTTTTTGTGGATTTGTGTTTTAAACACTTTTACTTATAAAACATGCTGTACATGCCTTATAATACGTACCTTTCATTTTTCTCTACCACAACCTTTATACCGGTTTCCCCAATATGGTGTGAATTCGCGCGAATCGTATCACGGCTTTCTACAATACAGTTTTCAATGTGGGTATTATCGCCAAGATACACATCGTTTAATATGATAGAGTTTTTGATGGTACAATTGTTGCCGACAAAAACCTCCTTGAACAGGATAGAATTTTCTACCGTGCCATTGATAATACAACCACTGGAAATCAAGCTGTTTCTAACCTGTGAACCTGGGTTGTACTTTGCTGGCGGCAAGTCGTCAACTTTTGAATATACATCCGGATACTGTTTAAAGAAATAGTCACGGATATCTTTCCTAAGAAAATCCATATTGGTACCGTAGTAATCTTCTACTGTTGCAATATTCCTCCAATATGACTGAATCTTGTACCCGTATATTCGCTTTAAGTCTTTATAGCGGATAAGGATATCCTGCACCAGATCGTGCCTTCCCTCCTCAGCGCTCTTTTCAATAAGTTCGATAAGCTGCCTGCGCCTAATCACATAGATTCCGCATGATACGGTCTTTGATTTTGCCACCATAGGCTTCTCCTCGAACTGCACAATACGGCCGTCATCATTCATTCCGACAACGCCATACCTGTCCACATCTGCATCGTCAGGCATATCCTTAACAACAATGGTAATATCTGCCTTTTTTGCAATATGGTACTCTAAAATTTTATTGTAATCCATCTTGTAAACGCAATCACCAGTAGCAATTACGACATATGGTTCATGACTTCTTTTTAAAAATGTGAGGTTCTGATAGATACTGTCGGCTGTTCCCTGATACCAGTTGCTGTTTTCGTGAGTGACAGTCGGCGTAAATGTATATAATCCTCCCTGTTTTCGTCCAAAATCCCACCACTTCGATGAGCTTAAATGCTCATGAAGGCTTCTTGAGTTGTATTGTGTGATCACTGCAACTCTCTGAATATGTGAATTGGACATATTGCTCAGCGTAAAATCAATACTCCGATAACTTCCCGCTATCGGCATCGCCGAAATTGCTCTCTTGTGGGAGAGCTCTTTCATTTTTCTGTTATTTCCCCCTGCTAACACAATTCCTAATGCTCTCATCTAAATCCCCCATTCCTGATTTTCGCTCAAGTGTTCTATCCACTTGTTAGTCGCTCACCTTAATCAATGTTTTGCCGCTGTCTAAAATACCCTCTGGATAGTCAGCCGCCACAGTGATACCGGCCGCCACAGAATTTTTTCCTATCTTAACATTAGCAGGAATGATGGACTTCTCACCGATTGTAACAAGTCCGTTGTTATATATATCAGGTCTTGTATCATTTTCCTTTTCAGGAAGCGTACCAAGTTCTGTGTTGTCACCAATCTGAGCATATTCATCAATAATGGCCTTTTCAATTATGCAGTGGTTTCCAATCTGTGCCTGATTCATAATAATGGAATTGCGCACGATAGTTCCCTCTCCTATCATAACACCACATCCAATGACAGAATTATAAACCTTTCCATAAATCTCAGAGCCTTCTCCAATAATACAGCGCTCTGCTACACTGTCCGCCGCAATGTACTGTGGCGGCAGAATCTCGCTTTTGGTATAAATCTTCCAATATTCCTCATAAAGGTTAAATTCGGGTACAATATCAATCAGCTCCATATTGGCCTCCCAATAAGAACTTAATGTCCCCACATCCTTCCAATATCCATTAAATTCATAAGAATACATAGGGCAGCACTTTTCATGACAATATGGAATCACATGCTTGCCAAAGTCAAGTGCAGGCTGATCTGCCTTTGCTAACAGCGCATCTTTAAGTGTTTTCCAATTAAAGATATAAATTCCCATCGAAGCGAGATTGCTTCTGGGATTCTCTGGTTTTTCCTCAAAGTCAATGATCTTTTTATTTTCATCTGTAATTACAATGCCAAACCGTTTTGCCTCCTCAATAGGAACAGGCATAGATGCAATCGTTACCTCAGAACCGCTCTCCTTATGAAAATCAAGCATCACTTCATAATCCATCTTGTAAATGTGATCTCCAGAAAGCACAAGTACATAGTCTGGATTGTACGTTTCCATATACTCAAGATTTTGGAAAATAGCATTCGCAGTGCCAGTATACCACTCACTCTCGCCGCTCTTCTCATAGGGCGGGAGTACTGTTACACCACCGATATTGCGGTCCAAATCCCATGGAATACCAATTCCAATATGTGTGTTCAGCTTCAATGGCTGATACTGCGTAAGCACTCCAACTGTGTCGATACCGGAATTAATACAGTTACTAAGCGGGAAATCAATGATTCGGTACTTTCCGCCAAAGGCAACTGCCGGTTTTGCCATTTTTGATGTCAGTACACCTAGTCTTGATCCCTGTCCACCTGCCAAAAGCATGGCAATCATTTCTTTTTTAATCATGTTGTCACCCCTACTTGCATAATAATGAGTTTCGCACAACTACTCCGCATCAAAATCCGGACAGTCACGTTTCACACTGAAGTCGAAAAATGTCGATTTGTGACATTTTTTGCCTAAAAACAAACCCTAATTAATTATAGCATACAATTTCACTAAAGGGAACAACTTTAATTCGAATATTTTCGGGATATTATTGGTTTATCATATATAATTTCAAAATATGACACAATAATCTTTTTCGTATACATAACTTATATCGGTTGTATTTAGGAAAGATTGAGATATTGGTTTGAATTTCTTGTTACTTTTCACACCCGCGCCATGCACTTGCTGCATGGGGTCGGATCAAGCGCCAAAATGCGTGCTTTTTGCATTTTGTGTGCATCAGTTGTGCAATTCACACCCAAATCGTTGTAAATGTATGTGAAATCTGGCGTAAGTGTGAATTGTAACAATTTCTTTCATGTTACTATGGAAAAGTTTGTCTGTCAGGTGTATGATGAATAACAGTATTGTATGACTCATATAACAAAGCTGCTAAAAATTTTTTATCAGATACCTTTTGCAAAATGAATCATATTATAATAAATTATAAATATAATATATATATGAAAGGACTTTTATTCATGTATCAGATAAATTTTAACAAACCAATTCATGTACATTTTATTGGCATAGGCGGCATCAGCATGTCCGGTCTTGCACAAATTCTGCTGGGTGCAGGCTTTTTGATCAGTGGTTCTGATGCTAAGAAATCACCGCTGACACAGCACCTTTCTGCTATGGGTGCCAAAATACGATATCCGCAGATGGCAAGCAACATCACTTCGGATATTGACCTTGTGGTATACACCGCCGCCATTTCAGAAGACAATCCGGAATTTGCCGCCGCAGTCCAGAACAATATTCCCATGATGACGCGCGCAGACCTGCTTGGACAAATTATGAAAAATTATACCATGCCGATTGCTGTCAGTGGCACTCATGGAAAGACAACTACCACCTCTATGATTTCTGAGGTGCTTTTGGCGGCTGATACTGATCCAACCTTATCCATTGGGGGCATCCTAAAATCTATCAATGGAAATATCCGCGTGGGAAAATCAGGCTATTTTGTGACAGAAGCATGTGAATACACCAATTCCTTTTTAAGCTTTTTTCCACGTATTAGCATTATTTTGAATATTGAAGAGGACCACATGGACTTTTTTAAAGACATCGAGGATATTCGGTGTTCTTTTCGGAAATTTGCCAGTATACTTCCAAATGATGGTTTCCTGATTATCAACAAAGCCATTGACAAAATAGACTTGTTTACACAAGGACTTGACTGCAATATCATCACCTTCGGGACAGACAAAAGCGCTGACTACAGCTACACAGACATTGTTTATGATGACTGCGGGCGCGTTTCTTATACCCTGTTAAAAAAAGGAGCGCACTGTGGCGTTGTTCATCTTGGTGTGACTGGAGAACACAATATCATCAATTCATTGTCAGTGATAGCATTGATGGATATTCTTCAGATTGATATGGATACTGTACTTCATGCACTCTCTGCATTTGAAGGAACCAAGAGACGGTTTGAAAAAAAAGGGGAGGTCGGCGGCGTCACAATTCTTGACGACTATGCCCATCATCCAACAGAAATCACCGCAACCTTAAAAGCCGCTGCGAAATATCCGCACAAGACACTGTGGTGTGTATTTCAGCCGCATACTTATACACGAACCAAAGCATTTTTGAATGATTTCGCTCATGCCCTCACACTTGCGGACAAAGTGGTACTGGCTGATATCTATGCCGCACGAGAAAAAAATACAATCGGTATCAGCTCGCTGGATCTCTTGCATGAAATCGAAAAATTAGGCCAGGAATGCTATTATTTCCGCACATTTGACGAAATAGAAAATTTTTTATTAAAAAATTGTATCAACGGTGATTTGTTGATAACTATGGGCGCTGGAGATGTCGTAAAAATCGGTGAAAGTATGCTTGGAATATAATTATCCACAGTATCCACATTTTTTTCGGTGCAAATCAGCCAAAAAGGTGTGGATATTTTTCATTTTCATCCACAGTATTCTCCATAAAAATTCACCTGTTATATTTGTGGCATCTCAAGGAATTGGAAGGATTGGCGCAAAAAACATCCACAGTATCCACAATATCCACAACAGCGGAGAACCCCCGTATTCACAAGGCGTTTCAAGGGGGCAGGGCTTGCTTTTTTCTTTTATTGTGCTACAATACTCTTACCTTACAGGTACCGGTATCTCCCATTCCGGATCTTACTAAGGAATTTATACCAGGACAGAAAAAATTCGTGCCGGTGTCAAAAGCGTCTTTGTGTGGAAATCATCAAGTCGCAGGCGGCTGGCAGTATGGAGGTTAATATGAATCGTGTCAATATCTATCGAAATGCTACCAGTAGTCAGACAAACATCTCTAATGTATTTATTGATGAATATATGGCAGATGCAAATGATGCCCAGCTTAAAATTTATCTTTTTCTGATTCGCATGATGAACGCTAATCTCCCAACAAGCGTTACGGATATTGCGGACAAGTTTAATTATACAGAAAAGGATGTGCTTAGAGCACTGATGTACTGGGAGTCAAGACAGCTCTTAGCGCTTGATTTTGACGCGTCCCATAATCTGTCTGGTATCCAGGTACTTTCCCTGGGAAAAACATATGAGGCTCCTCGTTCGATTCCTCGTATTACCCCGGTCTTGTCCTTTATAAGGCCGGCATCCATGCAGGCGGGCATGACTGCAAAGGCAATCACAACACAGCCAACTGTCGGCCAGACAATGGCAGCGGCTGGCAGCAGGCCCGCAAATGGAGAAACCAGCAGGCATTCCTATTCTTCTGATGATCTGAAAAACTTCAGAAACAGTGAAGATGTAGAACAATTGCTGATGGTTACAGAACAATATGTTGGGAGACAACTAACTAGAAATGATATGGAGACCATTCTATATTTTTATGATCAGCTTAACTTTTCTGCTGATTTGATTGATTATCTGGTGCAGCACTGTGTTGAACGCGGCAAAAAAGATTTCCGATATATGGAAAAAGTTGCTCTTGCATGGCATGAGCAGGGAATTGCTTCACCAAAAGAAGCGCAAAACGCGTCCCGCAAATATGATAAAAATGTGTACGCCATCATGAAATCACTCGGAAAAAACACCAATCCAGCTCCAAAGGAGCTTGAGTACATCAATAAATGGACAAAAGAATATGGATTTTTGTTGGATGTCATACAAGAAGCCTGTGACAAAACAGTGATGACTACAGACACCCATCGTTTTGCATATGCAGATGGCATTCTTACCAAATGGTATCAGGCCGGTGTGCATCACAAAACAGATATTCCTGCTGCTGATGCCGCATACAAGCGTACCAATGCCAAAAGCGATACCATTATTACAAAGAACAAATTTAATAATTTTGCCCGAAGCGCCTATGATTTTGATGAACTCGAACAGAGTATCCTGAGCAATTAGCTTCCAACTGTGAAAAGAAAGAGGTAATACCAAATGCCGCTTACAAACAGTCAATATGACTCTATTATGCGCTCCTATGAGGAAAAGCAGCGGATTGCAAGACACCGCCTTGAAGAACACATCAAAACCGTATACCAGACAATTCCGGCTTACGAAAAACTGGACAAGCTTGTAGCGTCCACTTCCATCGAACATGGCAGAAGGCTGCTTGGCGGCGACGCCCAGGCATTGTCCGACTTAAAACAGCGTTTGAAGGAGCTTTCCAAACAGAAAGCTTCTTTGTTGTGCCAAAATGGTTTTTCTGCTGATTATTTGTCTCCGGTATATGAATGTGCCCAGTGCAGCGACACTGGATATATTGACGGCAGAAAATGCAACTGTTTCCGCGAGGCAGAAATCAATATGATCTATGAGCAGTCCCATATCAAAAACCTATTGAAAACAGAAAATTTTTCTGCATTATCCTATGAATATTATGAAGGGGAGAATCTCGAAAAATTTACAAAAGCTGTACAAATATGCCAAAATTTTGTGAAAAGCTTTTATTTGGACTACCGCAACCTGTTTTTTTATGGTACAGTAGGTACGGGAAAGTCCTTTTTGTCGTGCTGTGTCGCCAAGGAACTTATGGATCAGGGAAATCTGGTTATCTATTTCAGCGCCGCCCGGCTTTTTGACGCACTATCCAAAAGCACTTTTGACAAGGACAATAATGAATCGCTAGTGGGCATCTCAGATGATATCTGCGATTGTGACCTGCTTATTATTGATGATCTTGGGACTGAGCTTACAAACTCTTTTGTTTCTTCCCAGCTTTTCTCATGTCTCAACAACCGGCATATGAGAAAAAAATCGACAATCATTACAACAAACCTGTCATTGGGCGAACTGCGGGATCGATACTCAGACAGAATCTTTTCCCGTATCACAAGCAACTATGATGTATGCAAGCTTACCGGACGTGACATACGCATGCAGAAAAAAACATTATCTTCAAACAAGCAGTAACTTTCAACCTAATTCACCTTAGAAAGCGGGGTTTTTTAATGCCAGTTCGTGAAGAAAAAAGAAATCTGAATTCGATACCTGTAGGTTCATTGGGCATCATCCCATTAAAAGGATGCCAGCAGCTTGCCGACAAAGTGGACGAATATCTTGTAAAATGGAGAGCCGAACGCGAAAGTGAGCACAAAGATTCTCTTGCATTCGCAGGATATCAGCGTAATTCTTATATTATTCAAACAAGAGTTCCGCGGTTTGGCACTGGTGAAGCAAAAGGCGAAATTTTGGAATCCGTGCGCGGTGACGATTTGTATTTACTGGTAGATGTCACAAATCACAGCCTTACGTACTCTTTGTGCGGCCACGAAAACCACATGTCTCCCGACGACCATTACCAGGATTTGAAACGAATCATTGCAGCCGTAGGCGGAAAGTCCAGACGCATCACAGTCATCATGCCTTTTCTGTATGAAAGCCGTCAGCACAAGAGAAATTCAAGAGAATCCCTTGACTGTGCTCTAGCGCTTCAGGAAATGGTACGCATGGGTGTGGATAACATTATCACCTTTGATGCGCACGATCCGCGTGTACAGAATGCAATTCCTCTCAATGGCTTTGAAACGGTATCACCTACTTATCAGTTTGTCAAAGGACTGCTGAATCATATCCCAGATCTCCAAATTGATACAGAGCATATGATGATTATCAGTCCAGATGAAGGCGGCATGAGCCGTGCAATCTACATGGCAAATGTAATGGGGCTTGATATGGGTATGTTTTATAAACGACGCGACTACACAAAAGTCGTAAATGGACGAAACCCTATTGTAGCCCACGAATTTCTTGGAAGCAGTGTAAAAGGAAAAGATGTTATCATTGTAGATGATATGATTTCTTCCGGAGAAAGTGTTCTTGAAGTGGCAACCTTCCTGAAACGAAGAAAAGCAAACCGTATTTTCGTAGCTTCTACATTTGGACTTTTTACAGGAGGTCTCGAAAAATTTGATGAAGCATACAAAAAGGGACTTATCTGCAGAGTACTCACTACCAATCTGATTTATCAACAGCCTGAGCTGCTTCAAAAAGAATGGTATATCAGTTGTGATATGAGCAAGTATATCGCATATATTATTGATACGCTCAATCATGATTCTTCCATTAGCGATCTGCTCAATCCTAATGATAGAATTCATACAATTATCGGACGATATAATAATGGAGAATTGGCATAAAGCCAATTCTCCATTATTATATCACTTGAGCACACCAGCGCTCAATTTATTTTCCATATCCATTTGGATTGTTTGACTGCCATCTCCAACTGTCTGCGCACATATCTTTAATGTCATACTGCGCTTCCCAATCAAGCTCTTTTTTTGCCTTTGACGCATCTGCATAGCATGTTGCGATATCTCCAGCACGTCTTGGTTTTATTTCGTATGGAATTTTTACGCCAGTCGCTTCTTCAAAATTCTTCACGATATCCAATACACTGTACCCAGTGCCTGTACCAAGATTGTAGATGCAAAGTCCAGCTTTCTCTTCAATCTTCTTGAGTGCTTTTACATGTCCAATTGCAAGATCCACTACATGAATATAATCTCTTACCCCTGTTCCATCATGTGTATCATAATCATTGCCAAACACACCCAGTTTTTCAAGCTTCCCTACTGCTACCTGTGTAATATACGGCATCAAGTTATTGGGGATACCATTGGGATTCTCACCCATCGTTCCGCTCTGATGTGCGCCAATCGGATTGAAGTAGCGCAAAAGAATTACATTCCACTCTGGATCTGCTTTCTGCATATCGGATAAAATCTGCTCAAGCATAGACTTTGTCCATCCATAGGGATTGGTACACTGTCCTTTGGGGCATTCCTCTGTGATTGGAATAAATGCCGGATCGCCATATACAGTAGCTGATGAGGAGAAGATAATGTTCCTGCAATCATGCTTTCTCATAACATCTACCAGCGTCAATGTTCCTGCAATGTTGTTGTTGTAATATTCCCAGGGTTTCGCAACAGACTCTCCTACTGCCTTCAGCCCTGCAAAATGAATACAAGACTCAATATTTTCTTTATCAAAAATTTTTTCGAGCGCATCGCGGTCAAGAATATCTGCCTTATAAAATGTAACTGGTTTTCCTGTTATTTTCTCCACACGCTGTAAAGCCTTCGCACTTGAATTTGATAAATTATCAATAACGACAACATCATATCCTGCATTCTGAAGCTCTACTACTGTGTGACTGCCAATAAAACCAGCACCACCTGTAACTAAAATTGCCATATCGTACACCTCCGTTTTATTTTGAATATCCCCGGAATAAAATTCAATGCAGCACATAACCTCTTATCTGCAAACACTCCGGGAGTATCTTTGACTTGAAAGTAACCATGTCCTTTCTATATAATGATATCGCTTTTACCCAAAGAAAACAATAGCAGAATTGGTAAAATTTACAATAACCGTGTTACGATTATTACGGTTCCATTCTTTTTTGACGGTCAAATGCCATCATATAACACACTTTTATTTAATATAAAAGCCTGCAAGCTTGAGTTCCTCGTCAAATGTTATCGTATAGAACACACTCACATTTTCGTAAGAAACTTGTACCTGAACCATCGCATATTTTTTTCCATCTTGTACTGCCTCTGCGGTATCCATTTCATCAAAAGAAACCAGTTCCCCAAAATCTTCTGAAACTTGCGTTTTCATATATTGAAGCGTTGCCGCGTTGATGACAGTTTTCATGTTTTCATCCATACGTTCTGTCACCGAATGAAAATTATCCTCACTATAAAACCTGATAATCTCTTCTGCCTGCGCTCTCACCTGCGTTTCATCAAACACAGAACTTTCTCCAATGTCGCTGAATTTTGGCAGTTTCCAGTAAGCAGCAATTGCGATTATCAGAAGAAACGACAGGATAATTCCCCAGACCTTCCAGGTCTTTTCACGTTTTGCAGCCTTTTTCTCTTCCTTATCAAACTGGTCATTATAATGATTGGCAAAATCCCATGGTATCCCCATACGTCCAAGCACCTCATCAAGACTTTGCCCTTTTCCTACTGCACTGTTTATCTCTTCTAAAAGCTGTTTTTTAATTTCTCTCTTTTTTGCCGTCCTGCATTTTAAAAGTTTTCCAACTTCTCTCACGTACTTTTCTGCTGTCATCTCTTTTCCTCCAATTTCCGGCTGGACAATTAGTTCTGCCGTATCACACCACAGCCAATCTTTTCTCCTGCGTTTCCAGAAGGCTGACTCATAAAATCATCTGGCATTTTATGAATAATAATACTTCTGCCTATGATATCCTTTATCATAAAGCGTTTGTCATAAAATGCAAGCCATGCATAGCCTTGATTGCCCATCAAAGGTATCAGGTCGCCTGCATGTTGAGGGTGCTGCTCATTTGTAGGATTATAGTGATCGCCTGTCTTGTCAAAAGGCATTGTACAATCTCCTTTTTCATGAATATGCATCGCATAAAAATCAGATGAAAATTGTGTTGCAATATTGGGAAGTCCAAATATTTCTGCCTCGATCAGAACCCCCGAATAAGGCGTATCAAAAAACTTAACAATTCCGCTTAATTGTGGATTCTGCGCATTTCCTCTCATCCATGCCAACGCTTGGGGATTTTTATTTCTGAGTGTATCTGTAAATATCATTCCTGGGGTAATATCTTCCATAACAGCAAAACCTCTGTTATATTTTTACTATATCTTATGCCAGAATCTTCTATCTGTTTCTGAGAGAATCAGATATCTTTCTTCCTGCACATTACAAAACCCCTGTATTGCTCATAGATTATTCCTACACATAAAACTGTGCACAAAAGGCCCCGGAAACAAATTGTTCCAGGACCTTCTCTTATGCATAATGTTACATTAGCAATAACAGTTCAGCTTGTGGCTTCCTGTTACATTAGCATACACCCTGAGCAAGCATTGCATTGACTACTTTCTCAAAGCCTGCAATGTTTGCACCTGCCACATAGTTTCCTTCCATGCCATATCTCTTAGCAGCATCATCTATATTATGATAAATATTAATCATAATATTCTGTAACTTTGCATCAACTTCTTCAAAAGTCCAGCTTAAGCGCTCGCTGTTCTGAGACATTTCCAATGCAGATGTCGCAACACCGCCCGCATTGGCAGCTTTTCCGCCAACAAACCATACACCATTATTTTGTAAATATTCTGTCGCATCAATTGTTGTAGGCATGTTTGCACCTTCACAAACACACTTACAGCCATTTTCTACTAACTGTTTTGCATCATCTATGATCAATTCATTCTGTGTTGCACAAGGAAGCGCTATATCACACTTAATCTGCCATACACCACGGCCGTCATGATACTCCGCACTTGGTCTTGCTGCCGCATACTCTGTAAGTCTTGCTCTCTTAACCTCTTTCACTTCTTTGAGAAGCGCTACATCAATTCCTTCTGGATCATAAATCCAGCCTGTAGAATCTGAACAGGTAACAACCTTTGCTCCCATCTGCTGTGCTTTCTGAATTGCATAGATTGCAACATTTCCTGCACCAGAAACCACAATTGTCTTTCCTTCCATGGATTCACCATGGCATTTCATCAGCTCCTGTGTCAGATAGAGCAGTCCATAACCGGTTGCCTCTGTACGTGCCAAAGAACCGCCATAAGTAAGACCTTTTCCTGTCAGAACGCCTTCAAACATACCTCTGATTCTCTTGTATTGTCCAAACATAAAGCCAATTTCTCTTGCACCTGTTCCTATATCACCGGCTGGAACATCTACATCTGCGCCAATATATTTAGAAAGCTCTGTCATAAAGCTCTGGCAGAACGCCATAATCTCTCTGTCTGATTTGCCCTTTGGATCGAAATCAGAACCGCCTTTGCCGCCGCCAATTGGAAGACCAGTCAGAGAATTCTTGAAAATCTGCTCAAAACCTAAAAACTTGATAATGCTTAAATTAACGGATGGGTGCAGACGCAATCCTCCCTTGTAAGGTCCAATCGCATTGTTAAACTGTACACGAAGTCCTCTGTTTACCTGTACCTGTCCCTTATCGTCTACCCATGGCACACGAAACAGAATCTGACGGTCAGGCTCTGTGATTCTCTCCAAAACAGCATTCTTTTTATATAATTCTTCATTTGCTTCCACAACAGGTCTCAAAGAATTGAGCACCTCTGTCACCGCCTGAATAAATTCTGGCTCTCCTGCATTTTTTTTCTTTACAAGTTCCAATACCTCATCAACATATGACATTTTTCTAATCCTCCTCATTTTAAGTTCCGCGCTCACTGAAATACTGTGCGCTGCTTTTAGTTCCGCGCTCATTCTTGCAAGCACTCGCAATTTCATTGAATCCGTTTCAGCATTATAGTCTACTAAACTCAGCAAATCCATTATAAGGTAATTTTTTTGTCAGTACAACAAAAAAATTCTTGAACAATTTAATTTTGTGCAATTTTTACAAAATCTGCGAGAGCGTGTCTCAAAAATGCTTTCTGTCAGATTCTAGGGCAGCTTGTACCGCTCCAAATACTCACGGCAAGTCTTGTCAAATATGCTTCCTTCGCCTTTTTCGAGGCTGCCCACATACTCATGCGCATGTGCATCATCCTCATAAAGCTGCATAATATTGATGGCCAGATTGGAACAATGGTCGGCAATCCGCTCGTAATTATTGGTGATATCTGAGAGAACAAAACCAAGCTCCGCGGTACATTTTCCTTTTCTAAGCCGTTTGGTATGACGTTTTTTCATTTCTTTTTGGAGGATATCAATCGCTTCCTCAAAAGGCTCTACCATCTTTGCCGCATCGCCGTCCTCTGTCTTAAATATGTTCACAGACTGATCCACAATATCAATTACTGCCGCCGAAAAAATTCTAAGCTCCTCTGTCGCTTTTGCAGAAAATCCTTGTCCTTTTTTGTTCATTTCTTTGGCACAGTCTGCAATATTCATTGCATGGTCAGAAATACGCTCTAAATCGCCGACACTGTGAAGAAGCATACCAAGTTTTCTTGAATCCTGTTCTGTTAAATTTCTACTCGAAAGTTTGACAAGATAGTCACTGATTTCGTCTTCATAACGGTCTAATAAATTCTCCTTTCGCTCCACTTCTTTTACAATCTTTTTGTCATATTCAAAGAGGCTTCGCATCGCGTCATCGACAGATTCTTTTGTGAGGTCCGCCATTTTCACGACATAAGAATACGTCTGTTCTATCGCAAACGAAGGCGTACTCAAGAACCGCTCGTCCATTCTGGCAAAAACAGCATTCTCCGCTGCCTGACGCTCCTCTTCCTCATCTGTTTTGACCAAAACAAAGGACAATGTTTCAAGCTGATTTGAAAAGGGAAGCAACACCAATGTTGCAAGAATATTGAATCCTGTGTGCACCACCGCTATCCCCGCGCCGTCTGCCGCCTGCGTCATAAAATCAAAAGAAAAGATGGCATTGGACAAATAAAATACGGATGCAAAGATGCCCGTTCCAATGATATTAAACAGCAGATGAATCACTGCTGCACGCTTTGCATTTCTGCCTGCTCCAACGCCTGACATCATGGCAGTAACACAAGTACCAATATTCTGCCCCAAAATAATTGGAACTGCTGCTGCATACGTAACGGTTCCCGTTGTGCATAATGCCTGCAAAATACCCACTGACGCAGACGATGACTGTATTATCGCCGTCAATATCATACCTGCAAGCAGTCCTAAAATAGGATTGGTAAACATGGTAAAAAGCCCTGTAAACTGCGGAATTTCACTCAATGGTTTCATGGCGGAGGACATCATATCCATACCATACATCAATATGGCAAATCCCACAAAAATAATGCCGAGGTCGCGTTTTTTACTATTTTTTAAAAACATGATAAAAATCACGCCAATCATTGCCAAAACAGGGGAAAACGATGTAGGTTTGACAAGTTTCAAGAGAAGATTATCACTCTCAATGCCGGTCAGACTCAACAGCCAAGATGTAATCGTGGTTCCCACATTTGCACCCATAATAATTCCAACAGCCTGTGACAGCTTCATAATACCCGAATTTACAAATCCAATTACCATAACGGTGGCGGCGGATGAAGATTGTATCACCGCTGTAACCCCTGCTCCCAACAGCACCGCTTTTATCTTGTTATTCGTCAGGCTCTCAAGAATTTTCTCAAGGCGACCACCAGAAATCTTTTCCAATCCTTCGCTTAGCATATGCATGCCATACAAAAACAGCGCCAGACCTCCAATCATTCCGAGTAAATCAAATAGGCTCATATTGTTCTCCTTTAATACCATAATAAATTAAACAAACGGATGCATTTTGCTTCATACTTTTTGTCGTTTGTTCTACCTTTACCATAGTATCATGCCAGCGCAAAATGTATATACAATTTTTTAAAAAGATACAAAAAATTTTCAGAAAACTTAAAACAACTGAGAAAGGACATCATTTTCTGCCGCATTTTTTATCCGCACTGCAATATTATCGATTGCATTTTCCAGATATGCAGTTATCCTGCTGCTGTTTTGACAATATTTCTGCACAAATGCACGTGTTTCCTCCTTCAATTGATTTTTCACGTCCTCTTGGCTCTGTTCTGAAACCATCTTTTGGATCTGCGCATAATCCAGTACATCAAAATCACGCTCCACAAATGGCTTCTTTGCCAGCAAATGTCCTGCAGCAGACATCAAAACAATCTCGCAAAGATTCTCTATCAAATCCTGATGCATTGGATTGTATCGCTGCAGTGCATGTATCACATACGCCTCTGGAAACATTGACAAAAATTCCTGTTCCAAACCTACACATCTAATAAACGCATCTATTTTGTCTATTCCTGAATATTGGGTCAAATCTTCCAGTACTGGATAGTCCAGTGTAATAATTGTATTCTGTGGGTCAAACTTGATATCATACCATTGAAAGAACTCCGGAATTGCCTTTACAAAAGTATCCTGCAAACAATGATTTCCATAACATTGAAAGTTTGGAAGCATTTCATTATAACACTGCAATGCTGTCTGTACTTTACTTTCTACCAAGCCAACGCCTGTTTGATATGCCTGTCGCGCTTCTACTTTCTCTATCGTTTTTAATGCATTGCGTCCTGACAAATGTTCTGTCTCATGAATACAGTACAATACAGCTCCCATTAATTGTTCTGCCTTTTCATATGTAACAGATGTACTTTCAAAAGAAGTATACTGATCCACCAACCTGCTCACAATCGGGAGCAATTCTTCCATTTTATAATCCATTTACGACTACCTCCAACAAAGTTCCTGCAATGTCTGCAGATACAAGTCATAATCCCATCTTTGCACTTCATCAAATTCCGCATATTCCCCATATCCTTGTGTTGCCTGGTATCCTCTGTAGCCAGCCCTGACTGCCTGTGAAAATATATTCAGACAGGTCCCTTCCAAATAGTCCAAATCGCCAAAACATACTTCTTCAAACTGCTGCTTCATAAAATGCAGCAATTCATCATCTGAGATTTCATCCTGCATTTCATTTTTATATAGAAAGAATATTTCCTGAAGCCGAATAATAGTTTCCACATAGTCACTTTGGCTGATAAAGTCTGAATCACAAAATTCATAAATTATTTTTGGTGTTATTCCAGCACCAAATTCTACTCTTTTTTGTTCGCGCAAAGCAGTTCTTCGTTCTGTCACTATCAATTCCGCTTCCTGCTCTGTCAATGTAAGTCCGTACTTTGCTGTTGTCTGATTCATGTCAATTACACTTGTTAGCTGGTTTTGCTGTTGTAATAAAATCATCCAATCTTTCTCCAAGAATAGTCCCTCCTATTTTTAGTTGCTGCGATGCTCTCAAATCGCCCCATATTGTTGCAGCTTTTGTGCTACAATCAGATAGGCGTAAACAGTGACGTATTCTGAGTTACTTTTCACACCCGCGCCATGCACTTGCTGCATGGCGTCGGAGCAAGCGCCAAAATGCGTGCTTTTTAGCATTTTGTGTGCATCAATTGTTGCAATTCACACCGAAATCGTTGTAAGTATATGTGAAATCTGGCGTAAGTGTGAATTGTAACTATTCTGATTATAGCAGCAATGTCATATCAGAAACAGTCTTGAGATAAGATCATTTTTATGATATAATGTTTACAGCAGGAAGGAAACTAATACTTATTCTTTATGCACACAATCCTTTGATATAATTGACTGCAAAAACAACCAGCGAGAACACTGCGCAGCCAATGAACAGCGCAGAAAGACTTATATAATTTAATAACACTCCAGACAGGCTCGAAAACAGAGGGACAATACAGAGCGCAAACATACTAGAAATGGCTGATACTCGCGCTAAATAATCCTGTTCTATCTCATCAAAAAATATGATCTGCACTACAAAATTCGCCATCGTCAATCCAATCCCCAGCATTGCCATTCCAAGCGCAAGACCTATGTATACAATCCATGTATTTTGTCCCGCCAATACCACCATCACAAAATAAGCAGCACTAATCAGGATACCGCCTCCCAAAAGCGATACTCTGTTTCCAAGTTTTTCCTTAATACTTGGCATAACAATGGCACTGACTGCCATAGAAAGCGATGCGCTGATTCCCATTATAGAAAGCATGATTTCTGAGCCATGAAGAATATCCTCCACATAGGGTACTTGGAACACATTTACAGGGATAAATACAATATTGATTATGCATGTAAAAATACAAATTCCCAATACCTTGCTATGGGCCTTTACATAAACAAAACCACCCTTTACTTCATCAATACTTCCTTTAAAAGACATCTTACTGCTCTCTTTTTTGTCCACCTTTATGAGACTGACACAGAAACCGCAAACAAGAAAGGTTGCTGCGTTAAAAAATAATGCACCTTGTAACCCCAAAAAGGCAATAATTGCTGGGGCCACAGCAAGACCAAGCAGCTCTGTTACTCTTGTGACAGATGTTTTCAGTGCAATTCCATCATCTCTTAAATCTTCGCTGATAATTTTAGGGAAAATGCTTGTAGAGGCAGGCGCACGAAAAGCTTCAAAAGAAGAATTTAAAAATGTAATAACGTACAAATGCCAGCTTTGCAGTATTCCAAGCAGGAAAAGAATCGCCGTCAGCAGGGCACAAAGTCCTCGCCCATAATCGCACAGTACCATTATCCGTTTTTCATCTCTGTGCGTGGAAACTACGCCAGAAACAATTCCAAAAATCAGATTTGGCAGACCATTGACGGCAAAAAGTGTAGCCACCAAAAGCGTCGATCCTGTGATATGATACACCAAAATGGCAAATGCAATGGTATCCACACCATCCCCAAGCCTTGACAGCGCGGCGCCCACTAATTCTTTTAAATAATTTCCCTCATACCATAACTTTGCATATTTTTTTAATATATTGTTCATACTATACTCCTTTATGCACACTTTTCAATCTCCAGAAGGAGCTTATACACATTCTCAGCCATTTCATTATAATTCAAATTTGAAATTCCCATCATTTCATAAAATCGATAGATACTTTTTTCTTCGTGTGCATTTTTTAGAAAAGCTTTCAAATTTACCTCAATACGATTATCCTCCTCGATTCTCCTTCCTAAGTCAAATCCCAACAGCAATGCTTCAGGATACAAATACACACGACGTTTCATTGTAACCATTTCTACATTCATAAACATATTATATTTGCTATACTGATCATTTTTCAACATAATATCGCCAAAAATTTTTTATTAATCTCTTTTCGCACCTTTAAAATATTTTCACAGGATATATTCTCTAAACACATCACACCTTCTTCATATAAATCCAATGAATACATACCTATAGCAATACTATAAATTCTGTTTTGAATTGTCTGGCCAAATTTAGATAGCAATTGCTCTTTACATAACATTTTAATCAGTCGATATTCTGTCATTAAACTAAATGTTTCTTGTGTAATTTCATCTACTGTGACAACATCTTTTGTTAAAAAACTATTATAATATCCATGACCTATTTCATGAGCAATATTAAAGATATCCTGCCAGTTCCTGTCCTTTGCAACAATAATATCAGAAGTACCATATCTTGGATTCATAATAGTTACTGAATTTTCACCTTTTTCTATTACATGAAGAAAATTATGTTCATAACAATAATCAATAAAACCAGAATAGTCCAAATATTCATTGTATAAATCCATCTTTTTGATCAAGGCAATTTCCTTTCTTTCTGAAAGAAAATAACCTTCATTAGAAAAAGGTTTATACTTTAAAAAATCCATTGTATCCTTGTACATGAACTTTGCAATTTTTCCAGATAAACTTAATAATGCAGCATTTAAATCGCTATTATTTTCCCAATTTTCTTTATACGCAGCATAATAATTTTCTTTTTTTCGCTTTAACAATGTAATTGCCATATCAATAATATTTTCTTGCTGCTTTATACATTTTAGAAAATATTCTTCTTTTACATTGGTATGTAAAGCAATATCACTAAACTCCAACAACGATACCCTTTTACCTTCATATTCCATTGTAAAGCTGTTAATAAATTCTAAATATTTATCTGCAACATCTTCAGACTCCTCAAAAAAGTCAACGCCATTTTCTAGCGAAAAGTTTTCAATCTCTTCTATTTGTGCACTGTCACCTTGAAGAAATCGAACATATTTAAGTAAAATATATGGAAATACAATATTATCCCGTTTGTATTCATCTATCGTGTTTCCATTCAAAAAAGTTAAGTTTTCAAGGAGTACTTTATGACTTAATTCAGGCTGTAAAAAATCATATTCAAGAGAAGTGCATTTCATATCAAATTGTATATATATTTTTTGAAGCCAAAGCCGAATCATTAAAAAAGCAGCGATATCGCCTAATAACCCTATCCCAGAATTATCTGTTATCATCTCTGATAAACTATGCTCAAATTCAAGTTCTTCGTGAATCACCTCTTCATTTAATTCATACGCTTTTATCATACTTAACATATAACCAGAAATATATGCTGGCACATTTCTCTCTCTCAAATATCCCAAAATACTTTTTGTCAAACTGCTGGTGTGCCCATCAAAACAACAAAAAACAACAGTTGGCAATTTTTCATTTACTATTCTTTCCAAATCAGAACAAGAATTTATTCTTATCTGGTAGGTATTTATTAAACATTCACTGTCAATTGCTCTCATTCGTTCAGATAATATATCAACCTTGGGTTTCCCTATATCAGACTGATAATAGTTTCTTTGATGACTTATGTTTCTCTGCTCAACCAAATCTCCATCCACAAATACAAATCTACATACTCCAAGCTGCTGCAATCCCACTGCAACAGCAGTCCCTACGGTTCCTACTCCAATAATGAGTGCTGTTTCTTTTTCTATTTTTCTTATAGCATCTCCATTGTCTTGTGTCCTAATATAATTATTCAAAAAATTTGCTGCACGTATATTTTTAGTGTATTGACAAGTTTCATACACCATTCCATTTTCTATAAGAAACTGGTTCATTTCATCAAATTCTGTTTTGTCAATATTATTCTTTTTCTTCCATTCTTCTATCAGGTTTTCATTCTTACTATCCGCTAATAGATTGAGATAACTCCAAATTTTTGTAAAGTCATCAACCTCAATAATTAGGTCTTTGTCTAGACTGTCAATATTGTGAAATGATATCTCCTTTTGTTTCGGTTTACCTATAAAACAAAGATGTTTTTTTAAGAACATATTTCTTCTCCTCTCTTATCTCTCTTATTTTCCTATTTGATATTAATATCTTAATTTTCACTATACTGCAATGATTACAGAAAAAACATAGCGTATCTGGTTATATTATTACAGTTTCAATACTGCATATTTTAATTAAGCCAATATGTTTTTATACATATAAATGAAAGCGATACAATAACCTACAACAGGAATTTCACAACCTGAAATTAGCCCAAGCCTTATCTTGCTAAGCATGAAATAAAGTGCTATACTGTTATTATATTGTAAAAAACAGGAGATGATATGATTGCAAGAAATAACATTGGGTGAAATGTTGGAAAACAGCAGAATAGAGAAAGGCATTTCAAAATTGCAGTTATGCGATGGCATCTGTAGTGTCATGGCCCTTGGACGCTATGAAAAAGACGAACGAATCCCTGATAAATTTGTTATTGACTGCCTTCTGGAACGACTGGATAAAAATCCGGAAAAACTTGAATTTATTGATTCTGATGATGAATTCTCTTTAAGGTTATATCGGGACGAGATTGAATCTGCTATTGAAAAAGGAATATTTTCCAAAGCAGAGGAACTTTTGGAAAACTACAAAAACGAGATTAAGACAGCTTCCCATCTTCATCATCAGTATATTGCTATGAAATCGGGGGAAATTTTAGCAAAACAAAAACAATATCAACAAGCTTTAACCCATTTAGAAAAGGCTTTGACATATACCAATAGAGCCAGCATTTTAAAAAGCGGTATCGAAAATATGCTTCTTTCCTATACAGAAATAGAGATCTTATATCAAATAGCATCCATCCATTACTTTTTATCCAATGACGAAATTTCCAATATGTTATTTTTATCTTTAGAGAACTTCTTGAATGGATTAAGTGAATACAACGAAAAGAAGATTTATTTTTTTCCAAATGTATTGTATTATAGAGGCGTCATAGAAAAAGAACACTTTAACTATGGTGCCGCATATGATTATTTATGTAAGGCAGAACAAATTTTACGAAATGAATACCGCTTTGATGGGCTTCTGAACATCATGAAAAGCAGAATCGATGTGGAAAAGCAAATCAAGTCTCCATCACTAGACACCGAAAATGAAGAAAGCATGGTTCTGGCACTGGAAATGGCAGCAATGTGCAATGAGGAAGGCCTACTGACACAAGAAGGGGTAAAATTATGGGAGAATACAGCAAATCAGCAATTATAAAGTATAACCGGCAATATCTTCGGATAACACAAGAGGCGCTTGCAGAAAATATCTGTGATGTGGTTACTCTTGCAAGATATGAAAGTGGAAAATTAAAACCCTCCGACAAAAACTTTGCACAATTAATGCACAAAATGGGGATTTCCGGTGAAACATATACGATTCCTATGCAGTATGGTTCCGCAAATCAGGAACAAGCGTTAAAGGAAATTATGAATCAATTGGAACGATATGCTTTTGAGGATGTTGAAAATGCGCTGAATCGGCTCAAAGCGGAAATTAATTATTCGCCCCAGTATCCTGAAAACAAACAATGCGTACAACGAATAGAACTGATTCTGGCTTTTCATAAAAAAGAAATTTCGGAGGAAAAATATATTGAGGGCCTGAAAGAAGCGCTTTTACTCACATTTAAAGAGTACAATGAAACTCATTTCCCAATACATCGAATTTTTTCAGATAATGAAATCCAAATCATAAATAATATTGCGACACAATATGGCGAATCCGGCCATACAGAGCTGGCGTTTCGGTTATTTGAAAATCTGGAAGAATATTTCAGGCAGGATATTGTGATTAAAGATTATAAACCCCGATATCTGGTTTTAATTAATTATTCTTGTAGGCTGGGATTGTCAGGGCGGTATGACGAAAGTATGCAAATCAGCAAATGCGCAATCCAATGGCTTCATAAATATCATAAAAGTAATTGTTTATACAATTTTTATTATAATATAGGCTGGTGTATCAAGAAAAAAATTGATGCGCAAAAAGCTAGCCGGAATCTGCTTTCAACAGCAAAAGCTTATGTTTGGATGGCCTGCCAGTTATGCAAAATATATCATGAAAATCCCAGAAATTATGTGATCATGAAAAACTTTTATGAAAATTTTTAGTTCTACACACCCCTCTCTGTATTGCAGCATATGGATATTGGATTTGTTTGTGGTTTAGAATCGTTATAATCATCACGAATTACATAGTTATTACTGGTAAGTGCAACTATCAATACAATTATTAGCGCACAACAAAATTTTTTCATACAAGTCCTCCTTCTTTTTATTTATATCAACTGAATATACCATACGAAATTAATAAAAAACATAACGTAATTGGTTGCATACCATTTAACCAGATACGCTATGTTTTTTATACAATCTATACTGTATTATATAAATCAAGATATTAATATCAAATAAACAAAGGAGGACATGTATATGAGAATCAAAAGAGTTATTTCTAAACTTTTCCACATTTGCTCAACAGGTTGCTAATCATATAGCTAATAAAAATAAGAATGGGGACAACTCCATTCTTATTTTTATTACAGGCATATGAATATATTTATTTTTACCCAATCATGCCCAAAAGGGCTTTTGATCTTTATGTGTAAAGTTTTTCATTTGTTCATGAAATGCAGAAATTTTATCTTCATAATAAAGATAATGTGTCTTTGTAATTTTTGCATCTTCATACACCTGTTCCAAAAGCTTCTCAAGTTCCTTTAAGTTTTCCTGTGCAGCATCTTTATAATTGTTTGACATATTCATTTCAATGCGCTGAATCACTTCATCTAATTGTTTGCAGTACTTATTTTTCCCTAATTTTTGTAACATTCTAAACATTTTTGTTCTTCCTTTCGCATTAAAAAATGGATACCATAAGCCATTTTGCTGCAAAATCTTGTGTTTGGAACCTCATATTTTTATTTTAATTCCTTAATGCATCAAGAAATTAGCTGTATATCCTTATTTTTCCCGAAGCTGAAATTTCTGAACAGAAACTTTCAAGTTCTCTGCCTGCCCATATAGCGCTTCTGCTGAGGATGCGGACTTCTCGGCCATTGCTGCATTTGTCTGGACAACATCAGAAATCTGGCTCATTCCCTGTGTGAGCTGGTGCAATGCCTGTACTTGCTGCTGTGCAGAATCTGCTATTTTTTCAACAAGTCTTGCCGAATTATGTGCGCTGGACAAACTCTCTGAAAGCGCCTGTGTGGTATCTGTTGACAAATCTGTACCTTGTTGAACTAACCGCATTGAATTTTCAATTAATTTGGTAATATCCTGTGCTGCGATAGAACTTTTGTTTGCAAGACTTCTCACCTCTTCTGCAACCACGGCAAAACCTTTGCCCGCCTCACCCGCACGCGATGCCTCCACTGCTGCATTCAGTGCAAGGATATTGGTCTGGAAAGAAATATCCTCAATTGTCTTAATAATTCCGCCAATTTGATAAGAAGCACTTGAAATGTCATTCATAGCAGTTGTTAGGGCACCCATTTTTTCACTGCATGCTTCAAGCTGCATCGTTGATTCCAAGGTACATCTCTGGGCCTCATCTGCACCTGCAGAAGCATGGTCTACCTGTGTTGACAACTCTTGTATGCTGGAAGAGAGCTGCTCCACAGCGGACGCCTGCTTGATTGCTCCATTAGAAAGAACTTGTGCATCCGAAGTCATCTGCTCGGATTGTTTGGATACATGCCTTGCTGCCACACTGATTTGAGAAAGCGCATCATTCAAGGCATCCAAAATCTGGCGCATTGCATTTTGAATTGGCAAAAATTCACCCCGATATCCGCCGTCAACTACCAAATCCATTTTACCTTGTGCCATCTGTGACAATTGCGTGTTCAAATCACTGATGTATTTTTTGAGTTCCCTTTTGGTTTCATGTATGGATTCTACCAGCATCCCAATCTCAGAAGTATTTGATTCCAATGGAAAGTTTGCAGAAAGATTTCCTTGTGAAATTTCTCTCATCTGATCTCTTATCACAACCACTGGCCGCAATACTCTTAATCTGATAAAAACCATATTCAAAATCTGCATCACAGCAACCACCGCCAATGCCACAAGCATGTTTGTCTTAATTTGTTCAACTTTCTCCCTCAAAACACTGACTGTCTGTGATGTCCGGTTATCAAGCTGTGTCAAAAACGATTCCTTGAGCGCATTAATCTGCGCGATCGATGTACTGTAATCTTCGCCATACACATAACTCACTGCTTCCCGGCTCTTTCCTGCAAAGACATCATTCATTGCTTCCCCCTCCAGAGGAACAAGGGTATTGGAAACTGTAGACATTTCATCAATCATTGCCTGCTCTTCGCCCGTAATACCGATTCTTTGCATTTCAGACACTCCTATATCACGGTTTTTTAGGTTATCCACCTCATTCCAATAATTGTCATAGTGTTCTCTCAAGCCAGTGGCTGCAAATGCGCGCACCTCATTGGTAAGGTACGCTGACCCATTCATAAATCGGTTTGCATTATACGTCAGTGCAAACCGATCCTCATTTGCTTTCTGCAACTGATTCTCCAACTCTCCATACTTGGTCAAAGATATCATTAAGAACAATAATGATAGAATGGAAATTCCATTCAAAATAAATGATAAAACAGATTGACTAATCGATTTTTTCACTTTTGTGCTCCTTTCAACATCTCACAAAGTCACCAAGATTATCTTCCCTCTCTGTGAACCTCTGCTTTATTTATTTCATACAGTATAACATGAAATAAAACAGACTAAAAGAGATTCTAACACATTCTTTTGAAAAAACTCTTGCTTTTTAATGCATTTCATGGTATTTTTAAGATAATAAAGTGATAAACATAATATTTTCAGAATATTCAAGCAGTTAATATGTCGTAAATGCCCAATTTAAAGGATTTGTTTGAATAATTAGCTCAAAAATGTGTTCAAAATCGAGTTGACATAAGCTTCGATATTCTCTGTATATTATCAGAAAACAATACAAATTTTTATGAAAGAAGGGAGGGGCAGATATGCCGGTTTCTTTTACCACTTTACAAATTTACGATCAATATCTGACGACATACCGCAATAAAAGCAATCAGGAAGGATATCGTACAAAAAACAACAAGCGCAGCCTTCGCTATGCAATGCATGATCCAAGTGAGCTGAAAAATGTATACAGCAGTATACAGTGGAAAAATCGCTTTGCTCCGCTTTACCTCAACGAACCATCTCCCCGGTCAATCGCATTTGCGGTACACCTGAAAGAAAGCGCTAACAATCTAAAACAGACTATCGGTGCACTTAGTGACGATGGCGATATGTTTTCAATGAAATCTGCTTACAGTGACAACGAAGCACTTGCGAGTGTAGAATATGAGTCAGAGGATGCAGATGGAAATATTCCATCTGATTTTGTTCTTGAGGTTGAAAATTTTGCATCTCCTCAGATCAACACCAGCAAATATATGACAGCAAACCAGGCTATCACACTCAAACCAGACAGTTATTCGTTTGACATTATCACAAACAAGCTTCACTATGAACTGCAGTTTAATGTAAATGAAGGCGAAACAAATAGTGAACTGCAAAATAAACTTGCCAGACTTATCAACAGTTCTGATATCGGTGTTTCTGCAAAAGTCGTTGAATCGCATGGAAGCTCTGCTTTGGAAATCACTTCCGACGCCTATGGTCTTCCTTATCAAGGTGAACGTCACTTCACCATTACAGACGACAATACAAGCTATAGCAGCGGTATCGTTGATTATCTTGGACTAAACAAATCCATAAAAGAAGCTTCCAATGCTATTTACAGCATCAATGGCGATGAGGAATCTTCTTATTCAAACAGTTTCAGTGTACATGGCGCTTATCATGTGACTTTGCATCCTGAAAACTTAAGTTCCACTGCTGCGGTTTCTGACAATATCACAGCGCAGGCCACAGCAGCACAAAATGCCAAAAGTACCAGTGCCAAAATCGGACTTTATCCAGATGCGGAATCACTTGCCAATAATATTGAGACTTTTGTGGAAGGCTACAACGAATTTTTAAACAATGTCGTTCATGGCGAAACAGAGGATTCTCTCACTAGGATATTATCAAATGACCTGCAAAAATTCTTAAGACTCAACAGCTACAGTCTGGAGAAATATGGAATCCATGTCAATGAAGACTCTACGCTTGATTATGAAAAAACAGATGAGATAACCGATGCAACTGCCATCAAAGGTTTTGGGTCTAATATCATGCGTAAACTAAATGCGATCTCTCTTGATCCCATGGAATACGTAGATCGGCGCATCTGCGCTTATTCAAATCCAAACGCAAGCTATCCAAATCCTTATGTGACAAGCATCTATACTGGTATGCTTCTGAACACTTATATGTAATCGGCAAGAAATGCCTGCAAAAACTTTGTTTTTTGTTTCAACGGCCTAACTCGCCGCAATTATCTATAATACAACAAAAAAATGAGCGAATCCGCTCATTTTTTGTTTGCCATTTCAAGTGCTGCCATAATTACCTTATCCATATCATAATATTGATATTGTCCTAGCCGCCCTCCAAAAAGAACATTTTCTTCAGCTTCTGCCATCTTTTGGTATCTTTGATAAACTGCCGCATTTTTGGCATCATTAACAGGATAGTATGGCTCATCTCCTTTGTTCCATTCTTTGGGATACTCTCTTGTAATCACGGTGTCAGGCTGCCGCCCAAATGTAAAATGCTTGTGCTCTATAATGCGTGTAAACGGAACTTCTCGCTCTGTATAATTCACAACTGCATTACCTTGGTAATTCTCTTCCCCTTCTAAAACCTCTGTTTCAAACCGCAAAGAGCGATACTCCAGCGTCCCCTCACAATAATCAAAAAATTCATCAATCATGCCTGTGTAAAGAACCTTTATGAAGGTATCCTCCCCACTAACAGAACGATAAACACCTGCTTGGGCATCTTTCTTCACAAAGTTTTTGAATTCTGTATCAAGCCTTACTTCTATTCCTTCCAAAAGCTTAGAAACAAGCGCTGTATAGCCGCCTTTGGGGATTCCCTGATAAGGGTCATTAAAATAATTGTTGTCAAAAGTAAATCGAACCGGAAGTCGCTTGATAATAAACGCTGGCAATTCTTTGCAGTCTCTTCCCCATTGTTTCTCTGTGTAGCCTTTTACAAGCTTTTCATAGATATCGGTCCCCACCAAAGACAGCGCCTGTTCCTCAAGATTAGAAGGCTCTGTGATATTCAAATCCGCAATCTGTGCCTGAATATGTGCTTCCGCCTCTTTCGGTGTCTTGATATTCCACATTTTTGCAAATGTATTCATATTAAAAGGAAGATTGTACAGCTCATCTTTATATACTGCTATGGGTGAATTGATATAATGGTTGAACTCTGCCAGATTGGTTACATACTGCCAAATTGCCCTATCAGACGTATGAAAAATATGTGCGCCATATTGATGTACATGTATTCCTTTTATTTCTTCTGTATAAATATTTCCAGCTATATGATTCCTTTTGTCAATCACCAGACAATTCTTCCCTTTTTTCTTCATTTCATTGGCAAATACAGCGCCAAAAAGCCCCGCACCTACAACCAGATAATCATATTCCATTTTCTATCCTCACTGCGATTTTATTTTTTAATGTATCATGAAAGTGGCAGCTCTTCTGGCTTCCAATCCCTTGCAAGCTGTTCATAATCCGCCGCTTTTTCAATTAGTCTTGTATGCTCTAACTCGTACTCCTTCTGTGGAAGCGCTTTGAGCTTCGGAGACTTTGCAAGCTTTCTAAAGCAGAGTGACAGCGCCATATATGCAGAAGTACCGCTGCTTGCCACATCTATTTCACTCTCACAGTCAAAAGCTGCTCTTCGAAACCATTCCGCCGCCTCTTGAAAATCTTCTTTTTTCATAAAGAAATAGCCAAGTTCCATGCAAATCTCTGCTGATGGAACAGTTGCCTCTGGACTTAATGAAACTTTGAGCATATCCACCGCGTTGTCCATCTGCCTGTATGTTTTGATCAAAACAGCAATGATCTGACGGCACAGTACATCCTTTCTTTCGTCGCGTTTGATAGGAAGCGTTTTTTCCAGAAACTTCCGCGCTCTTTCAAGATCTTCTTCGGTGCCAGCCTTATACAGCTCCCTCAAATACATTCCAATCAGCCTGTCAGAAATCATTCCCTTTTCTTCTATGGTTTTTTCAAATACTGCAAAATCTCTGCCGCTGTGACTTCCCTGGGGACAATGAAAAATCTCAATATCACTGTCAAATACCACCGGGTTAATATTGATTGTTTCATGAATTGGCTCAATCCAGGTAAACGCTCTCAGTCTTTTAAAAAGCTTTGGCCGCATATCCCGCGCAAAATTCTCTGTAGGATGATTGATTTGTTCTGTCACATAAATCATTTGTACAATTTCGACTTCTGGCAAAAGAGCCCGCTTCAATGCCTTTAGCCTATTTTGGTTCGTCTTGTCCAATACTTCGTCGGCATCGGCTGAATAGATATAGTCGCCTGTTGCTTTTGCAAATGCAAAATTTCTCGCCGCCGCAAAATCATCGTTCCACTCAAAATCATAGACATATGGTGTATATTCTGCAGCAATCTGCTTTGTATCGTCCGTAGACCCTGTATCCACAATGATAATTTCATCCATAATCTCTTTGAGTGAATCCAAGCAGTTTCTTAATATCGCTGACTCATTTTTAACGATCATGCATAAACTGAATTTCATGTTAATCTCCATTCCGCTGCCTTTGGCAGCTCAAATAGTGTAACAGTATCTTATAAAAACTACCGTGTATATCATATCACACTTTACATAACTTCTCAATCTTAAAATAATCAAATAAAAACGCATATTTTCTATCTTTTTGTGTCCAAAAAACCGTTTTCATGCTATAATAGACGAAACTATCGAGCAGGGATAGATTCATCCCCTACTCGCGCACCGCCAATACACTTTTTTAGCGGCATACTTGCTCTATATTGGCGTATGCATTAAAAAGAAGTTCAAAATACACCATTATTTCGCTCTGTGCTGCGAATATGGTTTTCGAGAATGGAGGATTCCATGAAAAAACAGGAAAAACTTGCAGTTATTATCTGCAATCTCAATAAAGGCTCTACGGTGACAGACTGTATACAGTCTGTCCTTTCCTCAATTGGGTTTGATATTGGCAGCAATCTCAAGATTTTCGTAGTTGGAAATGCTTCTGATGAAACATCATTGCAGAATATTCAACAGCAATATGGCAGTCAGGTTTCTTTGGTCCTTTCTGATACAGACCTAGAAGGCTGCTGTGCTGTTAATCTTGGCATAAAACATGCTCTGGCAGAGCATTTTCCCTATATCTGCTGTCTTGGCGCGGAAATAACTGTCGCTCCGCAAGCCCTGAAAATTATGTTTGACTTTATCACAGCAACCCCCAATGTGGGGCTCGTTGGCGGTAAGGTTTATCACAAGCATATGCCCCACTATGTCCAGCAGTTTGGTATTTCTATTGATTTCAAACATTTCCGAGCGTCTACACATTTTGCTGATACGCTTGACAATGGAGGAATGCCAAACTTTGTCTACTGCGATGCGATTGGAAGCTGTGGCATGATGATAAGCGCTCAAGCCATCGAAAAAGTTGGACTTTTGCCGGAAGAGAATTTTTTATATTGGGACGACATGGAATGGGGCTACAAAATAAAAATGGCGGGCTACGAGGTTGTGGCGGTAGGCGCCGCAAACTTATACCACTCCGCAAATCCCATGCATCGGTATAATAATACCAAAGTAAATTATTATATGACAAGAAACTGTCTTCGGTTTTTTATGAACTATACCCGACCTGAACACTGTGCCAAAATGAGCCTGGTACTGCTGCGATCAATCTTTGAAGAATACTATCTGCATAAAATGGGACATGCGCATAATATGGCTCAGTCTGACATGGCTGCACTTTATGACGCGATCTATGGTATACAGGGAAAAGCGCCCGATAACCGCATTCTTGTTAATGATGAAAGCGGGCTTGGTTTTGTAAACTTTTTTGAAGAACACGAAGCTGTTTATATGGAAGAGGACGATCCCTTTTTGGAACAAATTATCCGCCAAATTAATCCCTATCTGATTTTTATGCAGCTTCCAGAACCTAATGCTGTCACAATTGTCAGATGTGAGTCTATCCTTAAAATAAAGGACTTTACATTCTCTCTCGATTTCAGCGATAACGTCGTTTATATTGATAAAAAACTTCGAATGCTCGCGACACGTGAAGATATGGATCAGATCAAGGATTACGAATCCATTTTACAGGCATTTTTGTTTGCAACACAGCCCATGGTTCTCAGAAGAATTTCCGAAATACGGGGAATTGAGTTTTAATCGCGCAGCAGAAATAATTTTGTTAAAATATTATGTAAATTCATTAAGTTTTCTGACAATTTTTCCGATATATGTTGTATATGATACTTGCAGGTTTTGATAAGAAGATGGACGGAAACTCCGAGAATACATAAGGGAGATTGGGAGGATTTTATGGATTACAAACAAATTTATGAAACGTTATTACAGACATTGTGCGAGGCATACAATAAAATGTTCAAACTTTTAGAACAGATTGAAACGAGCGATGAAGCCCTTTCTCTTTTGACTGCGCAAAACCGTCCTGATGTTCAGGAAATTTGTGCTATTACCTCCCAAAAGGACCAGCTAATACAGACGCTTGACCATTTATCTATCTCCATCGAACCCATTCATATGCAGCTTGACGGAATCAAAGCGCTTTGTTATGAGGTATGTGAGCATCCCCTATACCATCATTTAGAAAACTTACAGCTTTTGAATTATTATTATCTGCGTAAAGTTATCAACAATGAAGATATTCGCAATCCAGAAATTATTGATCGTCTGAATGATTACAAAGCATCGCTTGAACTTGACGTCAAAATTAGTGAAGTGCCGCAATCACAAAGACAAGTATTTCTGTTCGTTCCGGAAGATAAAGAAAAACACCCCTTTTAACAGCGGGTGTTTTCTTTGTTTTTGATCTTAGGTAATCACTTTTTTGAGGTTCAGTTCTTTGTCCAAAAGCAGGACATCTGCTTGTTTTCCCACAGAAATCGATCCTACCTTATCATAAATGCCGATGCTCTTTGCAGGATTGGCTGTCGCCGCTGCCACGGCTTCCTCCAAAGGAATACCAAAGGAAACTGCCGTTTGCATACATTTATACAAATTGGTTACAGACCCTGCTATTGTTCCGTCAGCTAGTGTTGCAAGCTTTCCGTCGACTGTAACCTGCTGACCGCCCAGCTCATAACTACCGTCTTTCATACCGGCTGCCCGCATTGAATCACTAATCAATACCACGCGGTCCGGAAACATAGAAAACGTTGCACGCACAACACTTTCATGCACATGAATACCATCACAAATCAACTCTGCCATACAGGTATCACTTTCGGCTGCCGCACCTATTAGTCCAGGCGCACGATGCGAAAACGGCTGCATCGCATTGTACAAATGTGTCACATGATCTGCTCCACCATCAATCGCCTCCTTGGCCGTTTCATAATCTGCCGCTGTATGCCCCAATGATATCTTCGTTTCGTCCTTTAATGCATGGATAAATTCCATCGCTCCCGGTACATTCGGCGCCAGCGTCACCAAACGAATACGATTTCCACTCTTTTGATTGCATTCACGGAAAAAATCAATATCCGGCTGTTGGATACACTGTTCTACATGCGCCCCTTTTTTCTTTGCATCCAAAAAAGGTCCTTCCATATTAATTCCAGCGACATGCGCCATATCTTCCTTTTGTTCTAGTTGGTTCAACGTATCAATAATTTTAAAGATCCGCTCCCTGTCCAATGTCATTGTCGTCGGACAATAAGACGTTATTCCGCAGCTCTTTTCATACCGCAGTATCTGGGCAAGACCTTGTGGATCTGCGTCCGAAAAATCAAATCCTGCTGCACCATGGCTATGCACATCAATTAACCCCGGAATCACATACAATCCCTCTGCATCAACCACTTCTGCTAAATCTGCGTCTGTCATATCTGCCTCATTGGCAAACTGTTGATTTTTGATAAAGATATCTTTGATTTGAAACTGTTTGCTCTCGCTGTCAAAAACCAGACCATTTTTAATAATCATATATTATTTTAACCTCCATGCTGCGGCTGCTTCATCTGCCACAACAATTACATTGGAATGCAGCTGCAATATAGAGCCTGGAACCTGTGGGCTTATTGGTCCATTCATTACCTTGTCCAAAGCTTCCATTTTTTCTGCTCCACTCACCACAAGAAGAATTGCTTTTGCTTGGAAAATGGTTCCGATTCCCATTGTGTATGCCTGTTTGGGCACATCGTCTGCAGAGGCAAAAAAGCGTTTATTTGCTTCTATTGTGCGCTCTGTCAAATCAACTAAATGTACATCTTTCACAAAAGTATCTGAAGGCTCATTGAATCCAATATGGCCGTTATGTCCCAATCCCAAAAGCTGTAAATCAACACCACCCTGAGAATGAATCACATTCCTATAGCGCTCACACTCTGCCTCGCTGTCTGTGTTTGTTCCATCTGGCAGAAAATGATTTTCGCTTGGTAGATTTACCTTTGAAAATAAGTGATAATTCATAAAATATTGATAGCTCTGATCGTCTTCTGGTGAAAGTCCGCGATACTCATCCAAATTCACCGTTGTTATTTGTGAAAAATCCAAATCTCCCGCCTGATACTTTTCCACCAACTGGCTATATGTTCCTATCGGTGTTGAACCTGTTGCCAGACCCAGAACACTGTTTGGCTTCAAAAGTATCTGTGCCGCAATGATATTTGCTGCCTTACGACTCATATCATCATAATCTTTTGCTACTACCAATCTCATACGATTCCTCCATTCTTTTAATCCTACTATTTAGAAACCTGCTGTATTACTGATTTTCTTTCCTGGGAACCAGGCTTGCCGCTCCGATAATTCCAGCATCATTGCCATTCTGCGCAATAACAACTTGAGGCACATAGGCAATTGATGCGCCGAAACAGTTTTCTTTCAGATACTGATTCAGCGGATCGGTCAGTTTTTTGCCCTGTGCGCATATCCCACCGCCAAGGACGATGATATCTGGACGGAAAATATTGGCAAGGTCTGTGATTCCGTCTGCAAGGTATTCAATATAGTTCTCCACAAGTGTTTTGCCGCAGGCATCTCCTGCCTCTGCAGCATCAAATGGTATTTTTGCGTTCATATTCTCCAAATCATGCCCGCATAACTCCCAGAGTTTGGACTCTGGATTCTGTTCCGCCATTTTCTTTGCATCATCAATCAATGCGGATGCTGACGCATATGCCTCCAAGCAGTCAGCGCGCCCGCAAGTACATGTTCTGCCATCAGAACGAATTCTAATATGCCCTAACTCCACACCACCAGGGTGTCCGCCTTCAAAAATTTTGCCGTCAATAACAATGCCGCCGCCAACGCCTGTTCCCAATGTCAAAAATGCGGCATTTCGGCATCCTTTTGCCGCCCCTTTTACTACTTCTCCAAGCGCTGCACAGTTTGCATCATTGTTGACATAAACCGGAACAGGAAGATATTTTCTAAGTTCCTCTGCCAATGGTACATTATCCCAGCGAATATTGTTGGAATACAATACAACTCCGGTGCTGCTGTCCACGGTTCCAGGGCTTCCAACCCCAGCGCCCAAACAGTCCTTTATCTCAAAGCCGTTTTCCTCCAACAATGCTGCTGCTGTTTTCCCCATGTCCGCAATAATTTCTTCATAAGGTCTTTGAGCCCCCGTTGGTATGGATGTCTGTGCAATCAGCCCATAATCCTTACCAACAATTCCAATTTTAATACCAGTTCCCCCAAGGTCGATTCCAACCACAACCTTATTTTTGTTGTCTGACATGTCCAACCTCCGCTATTTCATAGATTTTGATCCATCTCTGAAAAAATTTAGCAACTCTAAGGCGGTTTTTCCTGCCGCCTTAGAGTTGTTGTTTCGTTATTACGTTTCGTTTTAACGCTTCGTTTTATTCTCTTGCTGTTTCCAGACCGTAAACTTCGATCTCATAGATACGGGCTGCACTATCGCTTCCCTGTGTTGGTTTGTTTACAACAAGCTTAACAAACTGTGCATTGACAGGTGCAAAAGCATCGTGTGTTGTACCTGCTGTATTTCTCGTTACGCTTCTTACTTCCTCAAATGTTGTTCCATCTTCGCTGGTAAGAATTGCATATGATTTTGTATTCATATCTGCACTCTCCCCGCCTGCCTCAGCATGGTAAACATCTACAGCGCTAACTGTCTTTACGGAACCAAGGTCTAACGTAATCTCATGCGGTGCACTTCCTGTTGCACACCATTTTTTTGTAACATCACCATCCACTGCAAACTGCGGCGCTTCATTCTCATTCACATAAGTATCTGCCTCTGTTCCTGCTCCCTGTGATAGAAGAACAAGTCCTTCAGATGCGTCCTGTGTGATAACAATATAGCTCTCATTAGATGCTTCACTGCTGCCAGACCCATTTTCTGCCTTTATAGAAACAGGATAGATTCCTTCCTCTGCATATGTAACAGTTACGGTATCTCCTTCTGCAGATTCTTGGTCTGCGCCTGTAAGCGTCCATGTTACCTTCTCCGTGTTCTGTGATGACAGGCTGCTAAATGTTATCTTTTCGCCTGGCGCTGCCAATGTGATATCTGCTGTAAATGCTGCTTTCGGGATGCTGTTGTCCGGCCAGTCCATAGAAGCCTGTGCACTTGTTCCCTCTTCGAGTAACGCATTTACTGGCACAATCTCAAAGTTCGATTTGTTTGTCTCATCAGTACGAGGCAGCGTATTTACATAGAAGCTCTCTGTATTGGATACACCAAGCAGAGATTTTGTCTGATCCTGGTTGATACGGTATACTTCATAATAATTTGCCTGCGCATCAGAATCCCATGAAAGACGCACACCTGCATACATTCCATCTTCATCAAATTCTGTGTCAAGTACCTTTACATTGCTGACAGTAGCCTTCTCTTCTGAATCTGGCTCCATCATTGTTATGTTGCCAAAACGAAGCTGCAGCGTGCTTGTATCTGCATCCGATACGATTCTGTAGGAAATTCCTGTAATTGTCTTTCCAGCAAGCTCAGTGGTATCATAAGAAACTGTTGTCCATGTTTCCTTCACTTTCTGATCGCCCTCAAGCACTACTTCAGAACCATCGTCCAGTGTAATCACAGCATCTAATGCAATTTCTGCACCCTTTGCATTTGCGGTGGTAGTAAACAGCATATTGTCTGTTGCCGGAAGCCCTGCGCTGTACATCTTAATCACAGACTCTACGCCCGCTTTCATTGTACCACGAAGTATCATGCTATTTCCACCATAATATGCATCTCCTACATCTAAATCTGCAGAAAGCTTATTCCCTTCCCCGTCATTGATAATATAGCGGTATGTTGGCAGAACATCGGATATGCTTCGATTGTTCCAGTCAAGCATACTGATAAGTTCGCCTTTTTTATAAAATCCATATCCATTTCCGGTAGAGAAATTTGTTACAAATGGAAGACTTGTAACTGCAGTACGCTCTACAACATAAGTAGAAATACCTCTCCAATCTGTATCTGATGCTGGATCAATGTTCACAGAAGGATCTCCTTTGGAATTTACCCACAGCTTATTCTCCTTTTTCCAGAAATCTTGAACAATATCTGTTGAAAAGAACGTCCAACTTGGGCAATACAAACCTAATGAAGTATACGTTCCTCCCTCTGGATTCTCGAACAAATTCCATTTAAGCGCTGTATCATATCCGTTGCTCTGCAAATCAATTCCTGCATAAAGATCATAGGGATCGATCTCCTGTTCTTTTGCTAGTTCTGCGGAAGATTTAAGCAGTTCTTCTGGAGCAAGTTTATCGTTTGTCCACCAGAAGTTCAGGAACATCTTATCTGCTACAGAGTTGCCCTCTTCATTCTTCAAATATGCCATGTTTTTGTCTGTCAATGCATTCTGCCAATCCATCTTGCCATCTACTGTCATGGAATCATAATAAACCAATTCCATATCTGGTGCCTTCGCCTTGTAATAAGCCAAAAATTCCTGCATCCGATCCGCATGATCTTTTGTCAAAGGTTCTGTATCTGTTCCCTCTGTTTCCTGATTTATAAACCAGCCGTCAAATCCATAGGTATTTGCAACTTCAATCAGCTTATCTGCAACTGGATAGCTGCCATCTTCATTTTTTGTCAGTAGGTCTTCTAACCACTGCATTTTTCCGCCGTGAGCAGTCATTGGCATAAATACAGTTCCAATAACCTTGACACCATTCTTATGTCCTGCATCAACTACGTCTGGGCTTGGAGCAACAATCAGCCCCTCGCCTGATGAACCGCCCCAATATACCAGCAAATCTACATACTGCCAGTATGTGAAAGCATTCGCCTTCATCTTGTTCAAACCATGCGGCGAGTTACCACTTGTGCTGGCATTCATGATTGAGATAGACATTATCTTTGTATCTTTGTTCTGTGTATCATTGACTGGCTCTAATTTATCAATATCCACACGTTCTGCAAGCGGAACTGTACTCACATTGAAAATCAAATCTTCATCCTTATTCGCATCCCACTCTAGGAGCTGCGCCGGAAACCAATAGGAAGCTTCCGGCTGGCGAGTCATAGTAAGCTGTTCATTATTATTTTCTTCTGTCACTGTATACGTTGATTCCGTTGGCTCTTCTGTTTGTTCTTCTGCAGGCTCAGACGCAGGTTCCTCTTCTACTGGCGCCTGTGTCTGAACTTGTGTTTCAACTGGTGGTGTTTCCTGTGGACTGCTGCCGCATGCCGCAAGACCTGTCATCATTGCTGCCGCTAACATGATGGCAATTATTTTTTTCCCGTACTCTTTTTTGCGCATAAATACTTCTCCTTTACTTCTTTGTTTAATTTATCTTGATTGTCACTACCTCATATGGCTTTAGGACAACATCAATATCTGTGCCTGTCACTACAGCTTCGCTCTCTGTCTCTTCAAGCAGATTGCAGATATATGCTTTCTTAAAGTCTGTATGAACGGTTAATTTTGTCTTGGTGTATGCGTTCTCTGATTCATACATACGGATTATAGTTCCTGTGCTATCTTCTGCCTTCTTAATCGTTTCAATAATTACATTATCATGACCTACTGATGCAAAAGAGTACTCTTTTCCAGCTTCGCTTCCTACCTCTGTCAAGAGCGGCTGATTCAGCTTGTATGCCTCTGTTACTGTTCCTGCCTGGCGCCATCCTTCTGCATGAGGATAAATCGCATAGGTAAACTCATGTTCTTCCTGGTCAGTATCAGGATTGGGCTCGATACCCGATTTGATCAATGTCAGCGCCATATTGGAATCCTTCACAGAATGACCATATTTGCAGTCATTTAACAAAGAAACACCATAATGTCCTTCTGAAAGATCCATCCACTTCTGTCCACAGCTTTCAAAGCGTGCTACGTCCCAGCTTGTATTCTGATGTGTCTTTCTTGTCAGGCTGCCAAACTGTACGTCAAACGTTGCCTCATCTGTATGCACAGCTACCGGGAAGTGTACCTTTAACAATGTTTGATGCTCTTTCCAGTCCACATGTGTTACAAATTCAATTCTGCGGCTGTCTGCATAGAAAATAATCTTTTGCTGAATGGTCGAATTGGATGCCTTTCTTGTAATCTCAAGCACTGCACGCACCAAACCAACTTCTGTCCACTCCATATGCTCTACATTGTCTACATCCCAGAACTTTTCTGTATAATAGATATCAATATCCCAGTTGTCAAAATAAATTGGCTTATCTTCGTACATACGAAGAAGGTTTGCACGCATTCCCTGCTGTACCACTTCGCGGTCATTCTCTTTATCATAAATGCTTGTAAACATACCCTGTTCATCTAACTTCACAGTATAGAACGGTGTTTCCAGCTCTTTATCATTTACCAATGTAAATGGCACAGGTTGGTCAGACGCCTCTGCTGTCTCAAAGGATTTATACCCCTTCGATGGCAGGTTCTTTACAAATGCTATGCTGCCGTCCTTTGTCTTCTGAACAGGATATACTGTTCCATCTTTGTCCACAAGTGCACTGCCGTTAAATGCACCAAGATTAACAATATCGTCTCTTACTTTTCCGGTTGTATTGAAGATAGTAACAGCTTCTCCTGAACCAGCAATTGCTTTTCTGCGTGCTTCTGTCATTTCAGCAAGCTTCTCTGCAAGCTGCGCATACTCTACCTTTGTCACTTCGTACACTTCTTTGATCGAAGATCCAGGTAAAATATCATGGAACTGATTTATGAGTACTAATTTCCACATTGCGTCTAACTCTTCTGTTGGATATCCCATACTCTGGTCACTCAAAACAGATAACAATTCCAAATCCATTAAGCCAAGCTCTGACTTGCGGTTCGAACGTTTATTTCTTCCCATAGAAGTCAGTGTTCCTCTATGGTACTCAAAATAGAATTCTCCCTCCCATACAGGAAGACGTCTGTTTCCACTAACACGCTCATTTAATTCATCAAAGAAGGTCCTTGCAAATTCTTGGCGAACCATTGGAATTCCTTTTACACCCTTCTCCATACGAATTGAAGTTTCGAGCATTTCTCTTGTTGGGCCACCGCCTCCATCACCATATCCATAGGAAATCAAAATATCATTGTTGATATCCTTGTTCTGATAACGCGTCCAGCCACCCATAATTGCATCTGGATGAAGCATTCCATTATACGTTGTGAAGAAATCCTTGATTGGCTGGTTTACACCCAAAGTTGTGATCAGATGTGTCAGCACTTCAGAACCATCAATTCCTCTCCACATCATGGTATCATACGGAATCTTATTAAACTGATTCCATGCCAGCTTTGTAGTCATAAAGTAATCAATTCCACACTTTTTCATAATCTGTGGAAGTGCGCCTGAATATCCAAACACGTCTGGCAGCCATAAAATCCGGTTATCAACACCAAATTCTTCTTTGAAGAAACGCTTGCCGTGCATAAACTGACGCACTAAGGATTCTCCAGAAGTCAGGTTGCAGTCTGCTTCTACCCACATGCCGCCTTCTGGCTCCCAGCGGCCTTCTTTGATACGCTCTTTTGCTTTTTCAAAAAGCTCTGGATAGCGTTCTTTTAGAAATGCATAAAGCTGTGGCTGGCTTGACATAAATTTGTAATTCGGGTATTCTTCCATCAGCTTTAATACAGTTGCAAAGCTACGTCCAGTTTTCTCACGTGTCTGCTCTACTGTCCACCACCATGCAACGTCAATATGTGTATGACCGATACAGGTCGCAATCACATCCTTATATCCTGCCATATCAGAATAAAGCGCCTTGTCAATATAATCGGATGCTTCCTGCAAAGTTTGATAAAATGCATCGGAATACGGTGTGCGCAAATCCAAGAAATTCACTGTCGTATTCAAAATTTCCTGTATGTCCTTGCGGTTTTTGTCATCTTCTTCCATTCTGGAAAAAGCTGCAAGTGGTACCCACAAATCATAATAAAGCTTTTCAATCTTGTCATCAATCTCCTGCATTTCCACAATCAGATTAAATTCTGTATACAGAGTTCCTGTATAAGACTGAAGACCGATTTCAAGCACCTCTCCCTCTTTTGCTGACGGAGACAAAAAGACATCTCTGTGATTCATATCAATGCCTTGAATCACTTCCCCATTTACAAAAAGTAAAAACTGAGGATTTTTGGCATCATCCCACTCATCAATCTGTGTCCGAACATGAAGCCACATCCGCTTTCCGTCTAATTCCTTTGGTACCTGATATGATGTCTTAAACCAATAATGACGATCCTTTCCATACCAGTGCATTTTCTGGCAGTCAAAATCCTCCCATGCTGCGGAATCAGCTTCTGCCTCTTCAGGGCGTATGAAATTTCCTTCCTTATATTTCCAATTGTCAATGGCAAACTTTTGTTTAACCTTTAATTTCTTTAATTCGTCACAAATTACTTTTACTCTCTTATCTAAAAAATGCATGTTGCAAAACCTCCTAATTCAGGATACTTTTAATATTTATATTTATTTTAAACTGTCAAACGCCACATTCCTGTGCCGCAGACAATCTGCATACCAGAAAACAATCTCCCCAATATGATGAAGATCTCCTTCTTTTCCGACGATGCGCCATTGTTTCTTATAAGCCATAAACCAGCGTTCTAAACGCTCTGCCAAACAAAATGCCTTTTCTTGGTCCCATATTTCATTTTCACTGACATAAGCAATTGCAGCGCCGATTTCGTTCCAAATACAAACTGCCTCTCCTACAAGCTCAAACAGCCCAACAAGTTCTCTCGCCTGCATATCCATAGTAACCGCCGTTTGTTTCATCTGTCTGACAAGCGTTTTCAATGCCTTGTTTGCATGACAAACCATGTCGTCGGCTGTGTTCCGGTCTGCCAACAGCAGTTCGGGAATTTGGTCATCTGCATCTGGTTCATGGTTTTTTTCAACCTTTTCATAATATACGACAACATCCCGCCAGCCAAACAAAACGTGCTCTGGGATTTTTGCCATAATTCCTACCACTTCTTCTGAACTGTCTCCATATTCCAGCAGGGAAATCTGTCTGTTCAGCTCTTCAAACCCAATCTCCTCCTGATTCCAAGAAAAAGCAGCTCCATATATCATGCCTGGTATAGAAAACGCCGGATGGTTCACATGGCCAAAGTCACCCCAATCTGTATTTAGGATTCCTTCCACATGATATTTATGCCCATATCCGCACATTTTCATAATATTTTGATAAGAACTTTCTATCAAGTTTATCCACTGGTTCCAGCCGCCCACACCAGGACACAAATATTGCTTTGCGCCTGCCTGTGCCATCGCATGACATTGGTCCACAGACTGATTCGGCCCATATCCCCAAGTAAGGCACAATGTACTTTCTGGCAATTGTTCAATCAGCTCTGGCTTGCGGCAGATAATATCACCAAAAAATAACACTCTCTTCCCACGACTTTCCAAAAATGAACACAATTCTTTTACATAATGAATATACATCCATTCGGTTCCCTTTAATTGTGCTATTTCGCGAGACTTCTCACAACCAAGGTCAAATGTTTCATCTGCACAAATATTGAATTTGTCAGAAGTAAACAGCGCCCCATACTCGGCAAGCATGTCTTTAATCAGGGAAATTGCACGCTCATCTGTTGCATTGACTGTATGGCGGCTCATTCTGTCCCAGAAAGAAAAAGATGCTTTCCAAGAATCACTGCGCTCACAAAGCTCTCCAAAGCTGCGTGTTGAGAGCAGTTTGTACAAATGCCCAAAGCTTGCAAGGGCAGGTACCAGTTCAATATGCAGTTTTTTGCAGTATGCATCCAGTTCCAGGATATCTTCTGCTGTCAGAGGAGTTTCATCCCTCCACATTTCTGATAATCCCCGAAACAAGTAGGTATGTTCTACATAAAGCTGAAATTGGTTGATCTTATACCGGCTCAGCTTGTCAACCACTCCTTTAAGATAGGGCAGGGTCAAGACTCTGCCTCTTGTCTCATCCAGAAAATATCCTCTGCACAAAATATCTGGTGCATCCTCAATTTCCATGCATTCCAGCACACCGCCGCACTGTGCAATCACTTGGCACAAAGTCTGCACTCCATAAAGGACTGCCGCACCATCACCTCCTGAGATTGTCACATCCTTTTCATCTACCACAATTTGATATTCCTGCGCTGAAAGGTTTGGGGTTATTGTCAAAAATATATCACCGCTTTGCGGCTTTCCTTTTGTCACTGCACATTCAATCCCTATGCTGTTTTTAATGCACTCCTGAAGAATGACTGCATAAACCATGCCATTCTCTTGCATCTTTTCGTCAATCGTAATGACACGATTCCACCCGATTTCATAAAATCCCTTATTTTTCTTGATTTTCTTCGGTTTTGGCAGCAGATACATACCTTGTCCTCCTATTTTTAGTCGCTGCGCGACAGCTCTTAAGAGTAACGCCGCTTCTACGCACCTGTATTGAGAGAAACTTTCATTCGAAAGGTCTCTCATAAAAGTTCCTCTCGTGCGTCTTTGCGACTTTACTTTCCTATTTTTAGTCGCTGCGCGACAGCTCTTAAGTCAAAATCACTTCGAATCACTGACCCAGACTGCACGGTGTCCTTCCAATATTCCTCTGCCGTCCTCTGTACGAACATTCGGATACAAATACCGCTCTGTCTGAAATCTTCTAGGAAGTGTGTATGGCGTGGAACGATGATTGACAATCACCATACCCGCTTCAAACACCCCTGTTTCAATTCCTCGCTCACAAATACCGCTTGCTGGCTTTTGTACACCATAAAGAATATCTTTTATCAGCGTTGTCTTAGACTGAATCAATGGGTACATTTCTCTGTTCGACTGTTCATATGGCACATGAGGAATATTTTTTGCCGCATAAGAAGCTCCTATCTGAACCCCAAATGCATACACCAATCCTTTCCATTCTTGAGCTTGCGGTTCCACATTCCATTTCGATAAGTCTGCACCTGAATACCTAACTACACAGTGTCCAAATCCGTCAACATATTCCGAAACAGGCTCTCCGCCATGGTATTTGCAAAACGACTCTCCTTGCGGAATGATTGTCTTTCCATAACAATATGGCATTTTTGCGCATGTTTCTCCATCAATGCCAAAACAGGATTTTGCAAGCGCATCCTTGGGGCCATGAAGCATTATGCCTCCTGCTTGAACCCATGCTCTTATTTTTGCTTCCATCACTGTATGATCCATTGCTGCATAACAATCATTTGCCGGGACAATCAAAATAGAATAATCAGCAAGCGCTCCTTTTTTTATTTCATGTTCGCTAATCACATCTACCTGATATCCTAAATCACAACAGATTTTGTACCAGCCCAGCAAATCAAGGCGTCGTATTTTATTATTTCCTACCTCATATGGTTCAAAAAGCGCCATTTCTGATGGAAAAAGCAGTGCAATCTCCTTGATTCTAGTTCCTTTTTCAAGCGAAAGAATTTCAGCGCACCATGTATTTCCTGCCTTCAAATCATCCAGAAAGTCCTGGTCCATCCGGTCAAGCACGCCTCCATCATCTAGCCCATTGATGCCATAACATGAATAACCATCCATGCCGCATGCTGCCATTGTGCCAAGGACCTCTCCTGGCGTAATCTGCGCATATAAGTCATAATAGATAAACCTGCCCCAATAAATGCCGCCTATCATTGTTCTGCCTTCGTTCATGACCCGCATCATACTATGCTGACAAGAAACTACATAAGCATCCGGATACCCGTCCGGTGTTGTTGGCACTGTGATAAAGTGACATGCATCTACATAAGGCGCCAACGCATAGATATCAATTCCCCGCATTGCAGTATCCCACAAATCACTAAAATCATTATCCTGATCGACTTGCGTTCTTCCATAAATATTTAAAAAATATCCCCACTGCGTCATATCCGGACAAAGAAATAAATTCGGGTTATTCTCCTTCAAAGCAGTTTGCATCGCTGCGAAATAAAGCACAAGCTCCTGCATTTTCCAAAGCGCATTATCTCTCCAAATCAGGAACCGGGACGTGAGCTGCTCTACATCTTCTTCTGTAAACAATGTGTTTGTTCCATACCGTAATGTATGCCAATATTCCTCCGGCTTCAATTCAGAAAAACACGATGCTTTGGTTCCATAATTTTGATTGAGCTTCTTGATATTCCCGTGATAAAAACTTTCCAGAAAATCTATATACCGCTGAATACCTTCATCATCAAAACTAGGCGCAGCAACAGGGTCCCACATGCTGCATATCGGAATCACTTCATGTTCCTTCCCGTTTTGTCTTGCCGCACATCGTTCGCATCCATCGCCATAGCGCTCCATAATGCGCTCTACGTGCTCTTTCATCGAGCGCTGGGCCTGCTCTGACCAATATTTATACCATTTTCCAGGTCTGCCATTCGCTGTAACAATTTCCTCTCCATATATCGGCGGGCTAAAGCGGATATGCGGATAGAGATTGTCTCCATTTAAGTACAGCACAAGAAAATTGTATGCAAGACCATGCTTATGTGCTGATTCACCCATATATTCCTGCATTTTTACATACTGACTCAGTGCTCCCGTTTCACAGCGTTCTCTAAAATCTTTCCAAGCCTTGGTGTCAAACATCACACTATTAAAACCAAGCGCTTTGATCTGCCGCATTGTTTCATCAACAAATGTTTCATTATCATAAGCTGGGCTGTAGAAATTTCCAAACCATACGTTCATGTAAGGTCTATGATCCGTCTTGCTTATTAACTGCATATATGTCCATTTCCTTATTTGTATAGATTCCTTAAAAAAGCTGCCGCAAAATCAGTCAAAGCTTTCACTTTTTTGTTTTTGCGGCAGCCTATCATTTTTGCATATCAGATGAACTGCTAATCCATATATGCTATCAGACGGTCTGCTGTAGTAAATGCAAGTCCGGTCACGGTATCCGCACACCCATAATATATCGCGATTCTTCCTGTTGCTGCGTCTGTCAGGGCCGCACACGGAAATACCACATTCGGTACATCTCCTACGCACTCATATAATTCATGAGGTCCTAAAATATAATTTTTTGTTCTCTTTTTTACTTTCCACGGTTCTTCCAAATCCAGCAGTGCACATCCCATTCGATAAACAAAGCCATTACAAGTATTGATTACACCATGGTAGATCAAAAGCCAGCCTTCATCTGTTTCGATTGGAACGCTTCCGGCACCGATTTTGGTACACTGCCACGCAGAGGCGTCTCCCTTAATAGTTCCCATCACATACCGATGACATCCCCAATATTTCAAATCTGGGCTTTCACTGAGGAAAATATCCCCAAATGGTGTGTGCCCATTATCACTAGGACGACTCAGCATATAATAGTTTCCATTAATTTTTCGGGGAAACAACACTCCATTTCGATTAAATGGCAAAAATGCGTTTTCCAGTTGATAAAAAGTCTTAAAGTCAAAGGTATATCCCACACCAATCGTTGGATACTCATGATATCCGTTGCACCATGTGATATAATATCTATCCTCAAGGAAGCAGACTCTGGGATCATACCGATAATCCCTTTTTGCTACCTCTGGGTGTGCACCCTGAAATGCGAGCGGTTCATCAGAAATATCCCAATGAATCCCGTCTTTACTAAATCCCGCAAAAATATCCATGCTGATTGACTTGCTATCGCAGCGGAATACTCCTGCAAAACCATCCTCAAAAGGCACAACTGCACTGTTAAAAATACTATTGGAATTCTTTGTTGCAAATCTATCTATAATTGGATTTGCATGATAACGCCATACTGGCAGCTTTTCTGCAGTTCCTGGTTCCTGCCATGGCATATTAGGCAGATTGTTTCCGATTATTTTTGCCATTTACCGACACCTCTGTATTCTATTTATTTTATTGTCTGGGACTTATTTCCCCATAAATTCATCAACCTGTCTCTGAGCTTCATCTACTACTTCCTGCCATCCTGCATTCATCAGCTCTTCTTTGATCTGTGGCACTACCACTGCCGGGTCCTGCACGCCAGTCAGAACTTCACTCTTATAACGCAGCCAGATTTCACGACAGTTTGCAAGCTGATCGCTAACTGGAGTTGTATCAAATGTAAATCCAAGCATTACAGAAGCTACTGCTGCTTCGTTCAAATCTCTTACTTCATCCCACTGATTAACCTCATCTGTATCAAGTGTTGTAACCGTAAAGAATGTTCCCTGTGTATAGCCTGCAAGCGCCCAGTCATTGTTGATCTTGTGTACTTTGCCATCTTCTGTATACTCAAAGTTCACACCTTCTTCTCCATAATAAAACAGGTCACGAAGCTTTGTATCACAGTTTACTAAATCCAAAAGCTGCAAGCATTTCTCAGGATATTTGCTGTTTGTAGAAACCATGTTCAAAGAACCACGTACCGTCTCATTTGAAAGGATAGTTTCACCAAGTTGTTGTACCACTACTTCTTTGCCCATCTGAGGTCCCCATGCAGTCTTTCCTGCCGATTCCCAGCCCTGAGCAACACGCCACATATTGTAAATACGGCCTTCTGTCAATGTAGCAGCATCCGGATTGATAATACCCTTCTGACGCCAATCATATATAATCTGCAACTGCTCATAGATATCCGGCTGCTCTAATACATAACATACTTTTGCATCCTTGTCATCATAGCGCACACCAAGAATCTGTGTACCAGCACCGATTGTATCATATACGTCAAAGATATAATACAAGCCATCGTTCTTTACATAACATGGATAATCGTTTTTGTCTGCTTTCAGTTTTACAAAAGTTTCTGTCATTGAATCAAGCGTTGTCATTGTTGAAATGTCAAGACTGTATTCATCAACCAATTCCTTATCCCAGATTGCATAATTGGTGACAGAGCTGTCTTTATAAGAAGGCACACCATAAATTCTATCCTTTACACGAACGCCATCCCAATACTTCTCTGGCATCAATTCCAGCAAACCTGGCATATTCGCTTCCAGCAAATCTGTAATATCTGTATATGCCCCTAAATTGATATCTGCGACATAGTCATTACCATTTCCAAAAATAATATCAAATGGCTCGTTTGTACTTACAATAACGTTACGACGAGTACCCCAGTCACCCCAGGAAATAACTTCCATTTCAAGGTTTACGCCGATTTTTTCTCCAATATACTCATTGACAGACGCAATCCAACTATCATAGTTTGTTGGCATACCATTTCCAATGGTTATCCATTTCAGATTGACGATTTCTCCGTTGCTTGCCTGATCAGATGATGTGTCGCCGCTGCTCTGGCTCCCTGAACTAGATGAAGAAGATGATGATGAGCTATTGTTGCTTGATGTGCTCCCAGTGCTATCTCCACCGCCGCCACAGCCTGTTAACATTCCTGTCATCATTGCTACTACAAGACCCGATGCTAATAATCTTTTTAACTTCATAATGATCCTCCTTTTATAATATAATAACTAAAATTGGGGGAAGAATACACGAACATGTATTCTTCCAAGCAATGTTTTAAAACATTGCTTTTTTATTCCTTAACCGAACCAATTGTCAGGCCGGAAATGAAATACTTCTGGAAAAATGGATACGTACATGCAATTGGTAAGATAATTACAATTGCAATTGCCATACGTACACTCTCAGTTGGCATTGCCAGCTTATACTGCTGCAGTGACAAACCACCATATGGGTTATTTGCAATATACTCAATATTCTTTTGAATATTATTCAATAAGGATTGCAGTGTCTGGAGATTTTTGTCCTGTATGTACAGGGAAGCCTG
>OFGE01000169.1_pt1 | contig 74807 bp, 57 predicted proteins | sample 1521681 | NCBI WGS metagenome assembly OFGE01 (sample SAMEA3504093, study PRJEB24116) | mouse gut metagenome | biome: mouse gut; feature: mouse-associated habitat; material: faeces | place: Denmark | collected 2011 | reverse complement strand
TGAAGCGGGTAAGGGAGGATGTGCTCTTTATTTTAGTTTAAATGAAAGAGCCGTGGGTGCTGCCTTGATATTTCAATTAAGTCTGTTACTGGACATCTTCAATGCCTGCAAGAAGAGGGTCAATCATGATACGTCCGCAATATTCACATACTATCACTTTCTTGTGCAGTTTGATTTCCATCTGCTTCTGAGGCGGGATACGGTTAAAGCAACCTCCGCAAGCATTACGCTGCACATAAACTATTCCAAGGCCGTTTCGGGCGTTCTTACGGATGCGCTTGAATGCGGCAAGAGTACGCTCGTCGATACGCGGTTCGAGTGATTTTGCTTTTTCACGAAGGGTTTCTTCGTCCTGTCGTGTCTCACTGATTATTTCATCAAGCTCCGCTTTTTTATCTTCCAATATGTGGGCCTGGTCGTGAGCCTTTTCTTCCGTGGCTGCTATTTCAGCACTTTTTATTTCAATGGCACGGCGATGGTCGTCGATATGCTTTTCCGCCAACTCGATTTCAAGAGTCTGAAACTCCACTTCTTTTGTAAGGAGGTCGAATTCGCGGTTGTTACGTACATTGTCGAGCTGTTCCTTGTAACGGTCGATAAGCACCTGGCAGCTGCGTATCTTCTCTTGTTCCGCTGCCACATCATGTTTGAGACCATCGATGTCGCGGTTGAAGTTTTCTATGCGGGTGTGCAGGCCTGCGAGACTGTCTTCAAGGTCTTTGACCTCTAACGGCAGTTCGCCGCGTATTGTCTTGATTCGGTCTATCTCAGAGAGTATGGTCTGAAGCTCGTAGAGAGATTTCAGACGTGATTCCACGCTGAGGCCGGCTTCGTTTTTCTTTTCGGTGGCCATATGCTTTACAAGTAGTTTATTGGATTCTTTTCTGTTGCTGAAATATAGACTGCAAAGTTAGCGAATTTTTCTTTAATAAGTTGCATAAAAAGCGTTTTTGTGCAACTTTCGGTCTCGTAATGCCCTGCATCTACAATTAAAATTCTATCGCCCCATTCGGCAAAGTCATGGTAACGCACATCAGCGGTTATGTATGCGTCTGCGCCGGCACGCACTGCATCAGGAATAAACTCGCCCCCTGAACCGCCGCACACAGCTACGCGCTGAACCTCCGCATCGGGAAACGGCAATTCGCTGCATCGGAGCACATCCGCACCACATGCGCTTTTCACTCTATCCATAAAAGCATCAAGAGCAATCGGTTTATCGAAACGTGCAACTACCCCGAGGCCGGTCCGAGAATCCGATTCAGAGAGTCGTATAAACTGATACGTTATTTCGTCGCCCATACCGGACAATACGGATTCCACTTCACGCCTACGTTCTGACGAAATTGTCATGCTAAGCGAAGCATATGGTGTATGGTTCAACTCAAGCATTGGAACACCATCGGTATCCTCAGTTCGGGTGCTTTCGGTTTTAACCGCATCTGCCGCAACTACCGGCACACCGCCACCGAATTCATCCGCAGCATCGGCTATGGCTGCGCGCACATCCTCAGCCAAATGGCGAGGAGTGTACACAACAAGTTTCAAAGGGCCGTTCTCGGAAGGATGAAGCACTCGTTCTACTTTCGCCCCGATACTCTGCGCTATCGCATGGCTCACCCCTCTTACCGCACTGTCAAGCGCAGTATGACTGCTGTATATTGCAACACCGGATTTTATAGCGGCAAGCACACATCGTTCTGACGGAGTTGCACCGGTTATTCTTTTCAAACCGCGAAAGAGCAGCGGATGATGTGACACCACAAGGTTGCAACCGCGCTCCACAGCTTCGGCAACTACACTTTCCGACACATCGAGACATAGCAGCACTCCGCTGCATTCGGCCGACGGGTCTCCTACTTGAAGGCCGGTATTATCCCACTTTTCCTGCAAAGCAAGAGGGGCAAATTCCTCAATAGCGGATATGATATGCTTAATCAGCATGCGTTACGCCTCCTTGTTCAATATCGACAATTGCAAGTTGCAGTTCATCGAGCTGTTTGGGATCCAATGCCGCAGGGGCGTCGAGCATCACATCTCGGCCGCTGTTGTTTTTCGGGAATGCGATGCAGTCGCGTATGCTGTCAAGGCCGGCAAAAAGCGAAACCCATCTGTCAAGGCCGTATGCAAGTCCTCCATGAGGAGGCGCTCCGAACTTGAACGCATTCATAAGGAATCCGAACTGTTCCTGAGCCTTTTCAGGGGTAAAGCCGAGAATCTCGAACATCTTAGCCTGAAGTGCGCTGTCATGTATACGGATAGAGCCTCCGCCAACTTCCACTCCGTTGATTACCATATCATAGGCGTCGGCGCGTACAGCTGCAGGATCCGTGTCGAGCAGTGCGATGTCTTCGTCTTTGGGATGAGTGAACGGATGGTGCATAGCCATCAGGCGCTGTTCTTCCTCACTCCATTCAAACATCGGAAAATCAACCACCCAAAGACACGCAAACTTGTTTTTGTCGCGAAGGCCGAGGCGTCGGCCCATTTCAAGACGCAGTTCGCAAAGCTGTTTGCGGGTGCGCATCACATCATCTCCACTCAATATGAGGATGAGGTCTCCGGGTTCTGCATTCATAGCTTTGCGCAATTCTTGCAGTGTTTCCTGAGAATAGAACTTGTCAACGCTACTTTTTACATTGCCGTCGGCTTCCACACGAGCATAAACCATGCCCTTGGCGCCAATTTGCGGACGTTTCACGTAATCCGTGAGCTCATCAAGCTGCTTTCGCGTGTAGCTTGCAGCCTCTTTGGCACAGATACCTCCTATATAGGCGGCGTTGTCAAACACTCCGAATCCGTGTCCCTTGAGTACATCCATCAACTCGACAAAGCGCATATCAAAACGCAGGTCCGGTTTGTCACTGCCATAATATTTCATGGCATCAGCCCATGGCATGCGGACAAAAGGCTCCGTAAGCTCCACACCGCGCAGTTCCTTGAACAGGTGCTTTGCCATACCTTCAAAAAGGTTGATGATGTCGTCCTGTTCCACAAAACTCATTTCGCAGTCTATCTGCGTAAACTCAGGTTGCCTGTCGGCACGCAGGTCTTCGTCTCGGAAACACTTCACTATCTGGAAATAACGGTCCATGCCGCTCACCATCAGCAGCTGCTTAAGAGTCTGCGGGCTTTGGGGGAGAGCATAGAACTGGCCTGGGTTCATACGCGAGGGCACCACAAAATCACGCGCGCCCTCCGGTGTTGAGCCCACAAGCATCGGTGTCTCGATTTCAAGGAATCCTTTGCTGTCAAGGTAGCGACGCACCTCCATCGTCATGCGGTGACGCAATTCGATATTATGGCGTACAGGAGCGCGGCGCAAATCAAGATAACGATAACGCATACGGAGGTCGTCGCCGCCATCGGTGTCATCTTCTATGGTAAAAGGCGGCACTTCGCTTGCATTCAGCACACGGAGTTCGTCTGCGACGATTTCAATATCACCGGTGGGCAAATGTGGGTTTTTCGATGTGCGTTCGGCAACCGTACCACTTATCTGAATCACGTATTCGCGTCCAAGATGATTGGCTGCTTCGGTGAGAGCCGCATCGTTCTCTACATTGAACACGATTTGAGTCAAACCATATCTATCACGCAAATCGACGAATGTCATAGCACCCATTTTGCGGATGCGCTGCACCCAACCTGCAAGTGTCACATGGCTACCGACATCGCTGAGACGCAGTTCGCCGCATGTTTTAGTCCTATACATTGTTATATATCTGTTTTTATGTTTTTCTTTTTGCTATTTTTGGAACATCCTCGCGATGGCGCGTTTGTCTTCGCGTTCGCGTATGCTCTGGCGCTTGTCGTACTCTTTTTTGCCTCGCGCAAGACCTATGACAAGTTTTGCAAGGCCACGCTCGCTTATGAACAGTTTCAATGGCACAATAGTAAAGCCCGACTCTTTTCCGTCTTTCTCAAGCCGCCGTATCTCTTTACGCTGCAAAAGAAGTTTGCGGTCGCGTCGAGCGGCATGATTGTTATAAGTCCCGTAAAAATACTCGGCTATGTACATATTTTTCACCCATACCTCGCCGTTATCCACATAACAGAATGTGTCGACGAGGCTTCCTTTGCCCTGACGGAGCGATTTTATTTCCGTTCCGGTGAGCACTATACCTGCCGTGAATGTTTCGACTATGGCATAGTCATAAGTGGCGCGCCGGTTTTTTATGCTGATGTCTTTTGCATTCATTTTCATCATATTTTTTATCCGAGAATCAGCGACAGCAACCAATACAACACCTTTGGAATCGCCACTACCGAAAGCAGACCTATGACAAGGTAGTTCATCTCGCTGTCGGGACGCACCGCCATATAACGCGACGCCTTATAAAAAATCAGCAAGGCATATATGGGGAGAAAATGTACGAGAGTAAGTCCGGTTGGAATACAATTGCTTATTATCGCAATAATCTCCATCTGACCTATACACATAATGTTGAGCGTAGCAGTACGTCGGTCGCTCGGAGCACCTTCCGTGACTTTCGGCAATAATGCGTCAAGCAGCAGACGCGACAGAAAGATGGCCGCAAAAAAGGCACAGAAAATGGCGATAGCGGCTTGTAGAACCGAGCCGAATCCCGCATACCGCGAATAGAACAGCTGAAGAAACTCCGACAGAGCCGTAATACCGGTAAGCGGATATAAACCACGCCGAAGCAACTCGTCCGGGTCGGCACCGTCATGCGAAAGATCCTCCCATCCCCTCGAGGGCGAAAGAATCAATTGAAAGAGGTATTTTAGGTATGCCGACATAGTTCTGAAATCCTTACACAATCTCTTAAAACAAATTTAGCATGCAAAGTTAACGAAAATTCGCGGCAAAGTGCTAATTTTGCCGTTGAATTTAGCGCCACAGGCAAAAATATCACATATTTTACACCTTGAATTAAATTAATTAAAAATCTTATGAACGAAAGAATATTATCTATATCCGGCAAGCCCGGCCTGTACAAACTTGTAAGCCAAGGCAAAAACATGCTCATCGTAGAGGAACTCGCCACAGGCAAGCGGCGTCCGGCATACATGCGTGACAAAGTAATGTCTTTGGCCGATATTGCAATGTACACCACCGAAGAGGATGTCCCCCTGTACACTATATACAACAATATAAGCAAACTCGAAAACGGAAAAGCCGTAGACATCAACGCACTTGCATCAGACGACGACGTCCGCGAGTACTTTGCCAAGGTGCTTCCCGATTTCGACCGTGACAGAGTGTATACCAGCGACATCCGCAAAGCCCTTTCATGGTACAACCAGCTCGTGGCTGCCGGTATCACCGCTTTTGTGGAAGAAAAAACTGCCGAATCCGCTGACACGGAAGGCTAATACACGTCATGTTCCGGATAGTCGACAAGGCACAGTTTTCCGACAAAGTTTACAAATTTGTCGTCGAAGCTCCGAGAGTGGCCAAGGCCCGGCGTCCCGGCCATTTTGTAATCGTCAGGTCCGGGATAACAGGTGAGCGCATACCTCTCACTATAGCCGATGCCGACACAGCATCCGGTACGATAACCCTTGTCATTCAAGCGGTGGGAGCGTCGACGGAACGGATTTGTGTGTTAAATCCCGGCGACGTATTCGACGACCTTGTAGGACCGCTTGGACGCGCCACAGACATCGCACTCAGAGGCACCGTCGTATGCTGCGGAGGAGGAGTCGGGGTAGCCCCAATGTTACCTATAGCCAAAGCGATGAAGGAAGCCGGCAACAAGGTAATCAGCGTCATCGCTGCACGAACCAGCGACTTGGTGATACTCGAAAACGAGGTATTCAAATGCTCGGACGAACTCATTGTGATGACAGACGACGGCTCATATGGCAAAAAAGGGTTTGTAACCGATGGGGTAGAGGCCGTGCTGCTGCGTGAAAAGGTGGACGAGGTTGTGGCCATAGGGCCGGCTATAATGATGAAATATGTGTCGGAACTCACGCGACGTTATTCTGTTCCAACCATCTGTTCGCTGAACACCATAATGGTAGACGGCACGGGGATGTGCGGCGCATGTAGGGTAACAGTTGGCGGCAAGACACGCTTTGTGTGCGTTGACGGCCCTGAATTTGACGCACACCAAGTGGACTTTGACGAAATGATGATGCGTATGCGAGCATACAACAATTACAAGCCATGAACCACGCCTTGACCGACCGCAACGCACCTTGGAGAGAACAGTTGCGCGCATCAATGACACCGAAAGAACGTTCTGCCATAAAACGGGTGAATATGCCGGTGCTCTCTCCCACGGAACGCATTAAAAATATGGCAGAAGTCAACCTCGGTCTTACGCCTGCACAAGCCGTTGTTGAGGCGTCTCGTTGCCTGGATTGTGCTGTGCCCGGATGTGTAGAAGGCTGCCCTGTGTCTATCGACATTCCATCATTCATAAAAAACATACAGAAAGGCGACATTCGCGGAGCTGCGACAGTGCTCGGCTACGCAAGCGCGTTGCCTGCCGTATGTGGACGCGTATGCCCTCAGGAAAAGCAATGCGAAAGCAAATGCATATACAATAAACTGAAAAAGGCGCCTGTCGCCATCGGCTACCTTGAACGCTACGCTGCCGATACGGCACGTGATTCTGTCGAAGAACCCTGCCCCCACACAACCCCGCGCCTTGGAATAAAGGTTGCAGTAGCTGGTTCCGGCCCTGCCGGACTGTCATTTGCCGGCGACATGATCAAACAAGGATTTGATGTAACCGTGTTCGAAGCGCTGCACGAAATCGGCGGTGTTCTGAAATACGGCATACCCGAGTTCCGTCTTCCGAGCCACGTAGTAGACGCAGAAATTCAGAAACTTGCCAATATGGGTGTGCATTTCGAAAAGGACACAATAATAGGCAAGACGCTCAGCCATGAAGACCTTATAGCTGAAGGCTACAAAGGCCTGTTTGTGGCCAGCGGAGCGGGTCTGCCACGTTTCATGGGTATCCCCGGCGAGAATCTCAACGGCGTACTTTCAAGCAACGAATATCTTACCCGCATTAACCTCATGGGTGCCGGCAAGACGGAATGCATGACACCGGTCGAGAAAGGACGTAGAGTTCTCGTAGTCGGCGGCGGCAACACCGCTATGGACTCGGTGCGTACGGCACGGCGCATGGGAGCTGACGACGCCATAATAGCTTATCGACGCGGACGTGAAGAAATGCCGGCACGAGCAGAAGAAATACACCATGCGGAAGAAGAAGGCGTACGATTTCTCACGTTACATAACCCTATAGAATACATAGGCGACGCAAACGGGCATGTATGCGCTGTCAGGCTTCAGAAAATGCGGCTCGGAGAATCTGATTCATCCGGCCGGCGCAGCCCCGAACCTATCGAGGGTGAAATTCTGGAAATGGAAGTGGATATGGTTATAGTTAGTGTAGGCGTATCCCCTAACCCGCTCATACCCGACAGTATAGACGGGCTCGAAGTCACACACCGAGGCACATTGGCCGTAGACGAAAACCTGCGGACAAGCCTGCCGTTTCTATATGCCGGAGGCGATATTGTGAGAGGGGGCGCCACAGTGATTCTCGCTATGGGAGACGGCCGACGCGCCGCCGCATCAATGGCGCCGGCGCTTATGGCAGAGTCTGAGCCATAGACGGAATTTGCATTTGTCGCAGGAAAGTATTAATTTTGACGTGCCTGTTTATCTCTGAAGAAATCAGGCAAAAGAAACATTTATAGATTGTAGATTATTAGAGGGCTCTGTCGTGAGATACGGCCCTTTCTTATTTTTCTCTTGAATCAGAGTTTTCCAAATGGTATATTTTTTGGCAATAAAAACCCATAGGGCTTTAAAAGGATGTGTAAACCAAAAACTTTTTAGTACTTTTGTGGCCAATAAACACAAGAATATGCTAATATCAAACTCTATAGCCACGTTCGGCCGCTACTGCCTGTTCATGAAACGGGTATTTGCCTTACCGGACAAGTGGAAAGTGTTCGGCAAACGACTTCTTGACGAGGTGGTGAAGCTTGGCGTTGATTCCATTCCTTTGGTTCTTATAATATCCGTATTCATCGGAGCGGTGATAGCGATTCAGATGCAGCTCAACATCATGTCGCCACTGATTCCTGCATATACTGTCGGGCTTGCCACACGAGACATTGTGCTGCTCGAATTTTCCAACAGCATCCTATGTCTCATATTGGCCGGCAAAGTAGGCAGCAATATCGCTTCGGAAATAGGCACGATGCGTGTCACAGAACAAATTGACGCCCTTGAAATAATGGGAGTAAATTCCGCCAACTACCTTGTTCTGCCGAAAATAATAGCATTCGTGGGCTTCATGCCCGTATTAGGGGTATTGTGCATAGCCACTGCTTTCGTGGGCGGCTGGCTTGTTGCCCAGTTCACGGACATTATCACGGTATCGCGCTATGTCTACGGCCTCCAGGCGCTGTTCCAGGAATGGTATGTATGGTATGGCCTTATTAAGTCACTGGTATTTGCGTTCATCATCTCCACGGTAGCATCCTTCTTCGGATATTATGTGAAGGGCGGCGCCCTCGACGTAGGTAAAGCCAGCACCAACGGCGTAGTGTCCAGCAGCATTCTCATTCTGCTGTTCGACGTAATCCTCACTAAATTATTGCTCCAATGATCGAAGTCAAAAATATAACCAAAAGTTTTGATGGAGTGACAGTGCTGCATGATGTAAGCGCCACTTTTGAGACAGGCAAAACCAACCTGATTATAGGCCAAAGCGGTTCAGGAAAAACCGTGATGCTTAAATCCCTTGTTGGACTGATGCGCCCGGAAAAAGGAAAAATCCTTTTCGACGGTCGCGATATAATGTCCATGAACACAGAGGAAGTAAAAGAATTACGCAAGGAAATCGGAATGCTGTTCCAAGGCTCGGCTCTGTTTGATTCGGAAACGGTGCTCGGCAATGTTATGTTTCCGCTCGTCATGTTCACCGGCATGACACGGGGAGAGATGCTTGACCGCGCCAAATTCTGCATCGAGCGTGTCAACCTTAAAGGCGCCGAGAACAAATACCCGAGCGAAATATCGGGAGGCATGCAGAAACGCGTCGCAATAGCACGCGCAATAGCATTAAACCCCCGCTACCTGTTCTGTGATGAACCCAATTCTGGCCTTGACCCCAAAACATCCATTCTGATAGACGAACTGCTGAGCGACATCACTCACGAATACAACATCACGACCGTAATAAACACCCATGACATGAACTCCGTGCTCGGGATAGGAGAAAACATCATTTTCATCAACAAAGGCCATCGTGAGTGGGTCGGCAACATGAACGAAATCTACAACACGAGCAACGAAGCACTTAACGAATTTGTATTTGCCACCGACCTGTTCCAGGAAGTACGCAGATATGTAACCGCCAACGGACGCCGCCAGCGCTGATATTATGCAGTTTTCCGACGTTCCTTTCCACGATGATGTCAAGAACAGGCTGCGCGGGATGGTCGATGACGACCGAATCCCCCACGCCCTGCTTCTCGAGGGTCCTGCCGGAGCCGGCAAATTTGCCCTTGCGCGTGCTATGGTACAGTATCTTCATTGCGAGAACCGGCATGCCGGAGAACCATGCGGTAAATGTCCGGCATGCGTGCAGCACCAGACATTCAACCACATTGATACCCTGTTCTCGTTTCCGGTAGTAAAAAAAGGCAACACCGCCCTATCGGCCGATTATATGGATGTTTTTTGCGATTTCATTTCGGAATCGCCATTTATGGACTTCGAGCGTTGGTTGTCGATGCTTGACAATATAAACGCACAACCCCTGATATATGTCGAAGAAGGCGCTGAATTGTTGCGACGCCTTAATTTCACTGCCCATGGGTCACGTTATAAAGCCGTACTGCTATGGATGCCCGAACGCCTGAAAGAGGAAACGGCAAATAAACTCTTAAAACTCATCGAAGAGCCGGCCGACGATACAAAATTCATAATGGTAAGCAACAACCCGCAAGCCGTGTTGCCCACCATATACTCCCGCACACAGCGAATCAGAGTCCGGCGCTACGAAGACTCTGAAGTGGCCGCATGGCTGCATTCGCGCGCCGTGAACGACGAAGCAGCAGAAAGCATAGCGCGCCTCGCTTGCGGAAACTTGAACCGCGCATTGTCCATACTTGGCAGCTCGCGCCGAGACAAGGCCAACCTCGACTATTTTATAAACCTCATGCGGCTCGCATACCAAAGGAAAGTATCGGAGTTACGCTTATGGAGCAACGAACTGGCAGGAGAAGGCCGCGAATCGGTAATGGGATTCTTCGAATATGCCGTGCGTATGCTTCGCGAAAACTACATTTACGCATTGCATGTGGGAGATTTAAGTCTAATGACACAGGAGGAGAAAGCTTTCAACCGCAATTTTTCCCCGTTCGTAAACGAGCGTAACATTGAAGATCTGATGGGTGTTTTTGATAAGGCACGTATCGACGTTGCAGCAAATGCCAATGCAAAAATCGTATGCTTCGATGTGGCGATAAAAGTGATTCTTTTACTGAAACGCTAAACAGCATGGCTTCCCGAAAATTCCTGGAACAGGTGGCCGACTACTATGCCATGCAGGCACAGCGGATACGGCTTGAGGATTATGTATTCGTATTTCCGAACCGTCGCAGCGGACGCTTTCTGAAACGCTACCTTCAACAACGCATCATCGGGACATCTTTCATGCCGCGTTTTATAACGATGGGAGCCTTCGTGGCACGCATGGCAGATGTGGCGGAAGCATCTGAAACAGAATGTCTGTTCGAGCTATACGACGCATACAGAGAGACCATAGCTGAACGAGGAGGCACATACCACGCAAGAGATTTCGACAAATTCATATTCTGGGGAGAAATAATATTATCAGATTTTAATGAGATCGACCGCAATTGCGTAAATGCACAGGAGCTGTACTCCAACCTCGGACGATTGCACGAAATATCGGCTGACTTCCTGAGCGACGAACAGAAAGAGGTCGTGCATGAAATATGGGGAGAAAACACCTTGCCTGATTCTATCGGACGCTTTTGGCGCCATCTTGAAAATAGAGAGCATGACAGCGATGAATGCATGGCATCACGCTTTCTAAGCCTGTGGGATATGCTTGCCGACATCTACATGCGTTTCATTGACAAAATGGGACTCCGAAAGATGGCCACTTCCGGCATGCAGCACCGCGAAGCTTTACGGCGCCTTAAAACACTCGGCAGAGAGCTTATTGAAAATAACCGATATGTATTTGTGGGATTCAATGCTCCGGATGTGTCAGACGTTCTTATTTTTTCGCAGTTGCACAAACTCGGCGCCGCCGAGTTCTTTTGGGACACATCTTCGCCTTATATAAAAAGCGAAGATGGAAATATGAGTCGCGACAACTCTGCATTTGCCATGCTCGGACGACTCGCCAAACGCTTCTCTTCTCCAGACGATTTCACTCAGGACAAAATAGAGACGCTTCCGCAAATCGATGTCGTGGGCATTCCGTCATGTACCGCTCAGACGAAAATGGCTTGTGAGATTCTTGTACAATGGATGAAACAAGGCATCGTAGACGTTCACGATGCAATAGAAACAGCCATCATTTTGCCCGACGAATCGCTTCTTATGCCTCTCCTGCACAGTATACCGCAAGATTTGGAAGCTGTGAACATAACGATGGGTCTCCCGTTCAGAGGAACAGCGTTTGCGGCTTTGCTCAGTTCTGTAATATCCATGCAGATGCGTGCAAGGAAAATACGCGGAATCTGGCGCTTTTTCCATGAGGATATTATAGAAGTATTATCGCATCCCCATTTGCGCCGCATTGCCCCAAACGAAAGCATAGAACTTAAAAAACACATAATAGCAAACAACCTCTACACGATGTCGGCCGACGACCTGGCTACAATCGCACCACGCCTGTCTTTCATTTTCAGTGCAGTCGAAGATGCACGCCGTATCGGTGGTGTACGTGCCTATCTCTCGGGCCTTATAAGCGGCCTGCACATAATGCTTGCAGAAAAGTCCGGCCACAAAGCCTCGTGGGAGCTTGAAATACTTGAATATCTGCATAAAAAAATCGAGGAACTGGCCGCACTGGTAGAACGGCACAATGTCGATGCCGGTGAAAAATCGTATTTCACATTTTTCGAACGTGCGATGCATTCACGCACAATCAACATGGCCGGCACCCCGCTCAAAGGGTTGCAGATTATGAATGTCGCAGAAACCCGAGGACTCGATTTCGACAATTTGATAATATTGTCAATGAATGACCGCATATTTCCTAAGCGCGGCGGCATAAAGACCATGATTCCGAACAATCTGCGTTCCGGCTACGGACTTCCACCCATCGACCGCGACGAAAACGACGCATCCTATTACTTCTATCGCCTCATCACACGAGCAAGCCATGTAGCACTTATATACGACTCACGAGACGCATCTGCCGGCACGGGTGAGCCTTCGCGATTCATAACCCAGCTGCGCTACCTTCATCCACATGGCAACATGCGTATACGCACCATAAGTACAGGCGCAAATCCCCCCGAAAAGCGGTCTATACAAGTAGTCAAAACTCCGGAAATACTTGACCGCCTCAAACGCTTCCTTCCCGGAGGTGACGCATGCATTTCCGCGTCGGCCCTCAAGACATTCAAGCATTGTCCTCTTAAATTCTTCCTCCAGTATGTGTGTGGCTTCCGCAGCGAAGACGAGGTGACTGAATATATAACATCGGCCGTATACGGGACAATACTCCACGCCGCTGCCCAAGCCATATACGACGATTACAAAGACAGGCCGATAAATGCAGCGATTCTTTCCGGTCTGGCCTCCCATATATCGGAACGTTATGCCCCACTCGTCGAAAACCTGATACACAAGGAATACTATCATCACGAAGCCGCCCCCGGAACGGAACTTCCTGTCGAAGGACAAATAGTGCGGGATCTTATTCTCGATTTCCTCAGCGCCATGTTCAATCATGAACGCGCCGCATGGTGTCCGACAGCGACAGACTCATATATCTACAGAGAAGGAGAAATGCGAGTCGAAGGTCCATGGCAAATAACCCCTGACCTGACAATCAATTTCAAAATGTACATAGACCGCGTGGACGAGACATCCGAAGGTCTGCGTTTCATTGATTATAAAACCGGCTCCGACCGCACGGAAACCACCAATATAGCTTCATTGTTTAAGCCTGACGACACTTCATGCGATGCTATTTTGCAGATACTCGCATATTGTGAAGCATTTGCAGCAATGAAAGGCGAAAAACGCCCGATACAACCTATGTTGTATACTTTCCGCGACATGGAGGTGAACGGGGGACTTACTCCATTGAGAATCGGAGGTGAGGATATTGTAGACTACAGGCAGGTCAGTGACGATTTCATGCCGGAACTGCAAAAACTCGTAATCAGTATTTTCGACGCCGAAACTCCTTTTATTCAGGCTTGTGAAGGAGCGCGTACATGCTCCTACTGCATATTTGCTCCAATGTGCGGCCGCGTGCCGCGTACCGACGAATGATATTATGGCAGGCATATACGTGCACATCCCATATTGCCACGCCAAGTGCGCCTATTGCGATTTTTTCAGTACTCCGGTGCTGAAATCCGCAAAATCCACAGCCGAGGGAATTATAGCAGAGTATCGGATGCGAATCCAGGAACTCGACGGCCATAAAATAGACACCATATACTTTGGAGGTGGCACGCCATCGTCTCTGCCTACGGAACTTCTGCAACGTATAACAGCGGCTTTGCCTATGAATGTCGCCATTGAACGTACCATAGAAGTAAATCCCGAAGATGTAAATGCAGACACATCGCAAATATGGCGCGAACTTGGATTCAATCGCATCAGCATGGGAGTTCAGAGCCTCATAGACGATGAACTCGCATTTGTGGGCCGAAGACACAGCGCCTCGGACGCACTGAATGCTATAGACATATTACGCACCGCCGGTTTTGACAACATCAGCTGCGACCTTATATACGGCCTGCCCGGACAGACAGCAGAATCCTGGAAGCACAGCCTTCACACCCTTGTCGACACAGGTATTGAACACCTTTCAGCTTATTCACTCAGCTACGAACCCGGCACACGCTTGTTCGTTATGCTTGAAGCCGGACTCATCACTCCTGTCGACGACGATATTGTAGCAGAAATGTATCACGAACTGTGCACGAAATGCACAGATGCAGGTTTAGAGCATTACGAAATCTCAAATTTCGCACGTCCCGGCATGCGTTCCCGCCATAATTCATCATATTGGAACGCAACCCCTTATCTCGGGCTCGGACCTGGTGCTCACAGCTACGACAAAGAAGGCATACGTCGTTCTGCTCCGCATAACATTGCAAAATGGCTACAGAATGGGCCTGAAATCGAGTATGAAAACCACATCGAACAATTGAACGATTTAATAATCACCGGACTTCGCACATCCGACGGCCTTGACACGAATACACTTCCGCTTGCGGAAAAAGAGGCACTTTTGCGCAGAGCAAGGACATATATTAATCGCGGCATGGTAAAATATAACGGAACTTCCTTATCTATTCCGGAACAGCACTGGCTGGTTTCGGACGGAATAATGCGAGATTTGATGGCCGAGTGAATACGTTAAAAACTTTTCATCAACACTTGGTTTTTACATGAGAGTTTATTCGTATCTTTACAACCACAAAACAATTTGAACATTCCTCACATTATAAATAAAGATATGTACCGCTACAAAAAGGGCAAACTATATTTCCGCTACGGAACCATGGGTTCCGCCAAGACAGCCATGCTGCTCACCACCGCATACAATTTTGAAGAGCGGGGCATGAGCTACCGCTGCATGAAACCGGTCATTGACACCCGCGACGGCGACAGAGTGATAAAATCACGTATCGGCATACAGCGCGACTGCCTGTGGATTTATCCTGAAACCGATCTATATCAAGTGGCAAAGGAAACCATCGACGCAACCGGAACATCCATTGACTGGTACCTTATAGATGAAGCCCAGTTCCTGAGCGCAGCACAGGTCGACCAACTAAGCCGCGTGGTTGACGACTTCGGCAGCAATGTAATATGCTACGGACTGCGTACGGATTTTCAAAGCCACCTTTTCGAAGGGTCTAAACGCCTTTTTGAAATAGCAGACACTATCGACGAAATCAAATCCACATGCAACTGCGGAAATAAAACTATAATAAATGCCCGAATCGACAGCAACGGCGACATAGTGGAAGAAGGCGCCTTGGTGGAAATCGGCGGCGACGACCGTTATGTGGCAGTATGCCGTAAGTGTTGGCGCAACAAACGCATCACGCTTGCACAGCGAGCCTCTCTGCCATTGTTTCCGTCGGATCCAGCAGAACATAAAACTTTATAAAATGAAATTCAGACTCCTCTCCATTTCTCTTATTGTACTTCTCTCAACCTTTCTTAGCGCTTCTGCCCGCACATTCGACAACGAGCAGCTGCGCTACAAGGTGCTTTATCGCTGGGGGCTAATAAACAAAACCGCCGGTTATGCGACTCTGCGGATGCTTCCTGGAGGCGGCGAAACATGTACTGCGCAACTCACTGCCGCATCCGAGCCGTGGGCCGACCATTTTTATAAAGTGCGTGACACGCTGACTTCGGTCATGAATCGAGCAGACTACACCCCTCGCTTTTATGAAAAAATAGCCCATGAAGGAAACGAACTGAAGCACGATATAGTGCGTTTTTCAAAAAAAGGCTACACTTCAACAGGCGATTGCGTGCGCAAGGTATGGAAAAAAGGAAAGGTTTTCCGCGACGAAACACGCGAGTTGGAAGCCGTAGGCACAACAGTCGACATGATGTCGTCTTTCTATTATATGCGCAACCTGCCATTCGAAAAATGGACTAAGGGACATACGCTTACGATAAATATCTTTTCAGGCAAACAAAAAGAGAAACTCTCCTTCAAATATCAGGGTATTGACAATGTGGAAGCAAAAGGAAAAACTTACCCATGCTACCATATCACATTTATCTTCACCGGAGATGGCGGAAAAAAAACTTCCGACAATATGGACGCATGGATACGCGCCGACGAATCCCGCGTGCCTATACGCCTCGAAGGCAAACTGCCCGTAGGCAAAGTTCAATGCGAACTTGTATCCGAATAAGAAGATAGCACGCGTTAGAATTTACGGGCGACAAGCCACCATGCAAAACGCCAATATTTAATTTTGCGTTTTATACGTTTCGGCTCGTGTATAATTTGAAACAATGATTCCAGATGGTGGTCGCTCCACCACTTTCCGGCTCGTTTGTGCCGGCCGACATATACGTCAAAACTGCCGCCGAGTCCCTGATATATCGCATCCGGATGCTTCATCTGCATTTCTGCCATGAACAATTCCTGACGCGGCGACCCCATTGCGACAAACACAACGTCCGGTTTGGTTTCAGCAATATCGGAAATAAGCGCCTCGCGCTCTTTGTCATCTGAAAAGAAGCCATTGCGTCGTCCGGCTATACGTATACCCGGATATTCCGTGCGCAGTTTCTCAACCACGCACGCATTCACGTCTTCGGAAGCTCCTACTATATAGAAACTTTTAACGCTATGGAAGCGATCGACTATATTCAGCCACAAGTCGCAGCCTGCGACTTTACACACGTCTTTGAATCCTTTCTGACGCAATGCAAGCACAGGGCCGCTACCATCACAGTAGCCTATATTATTATTTATTATGCGGCGGGTATCATCAGTCGCAAACATCACTTTTTCGGCATTTATAGCCACGAGTATTCCTTTTCGTCTGTCTGCAAAATCTATGATTTCATCGGCAGAGCGGAAAGGATAGACATCAACCCCCCGCAAACAACTTTTTTCCATTCAGAATTGTACTTTTTATAGCGCAAAGGTACAAAAAAGATTACTTAGCCGCAACATCATAACCGCCGTACAATATCGGCAACTTCACAAATGTCGGTAATCACAATATCGGGACGGCATAAGTGTCCAATATCTGTAAGCCCCTGAGGATGAACATTCATCCCCGGGGAAGACTCTTTAAGCATCATAGTATGCCAGCCCATAGCGTTGGGATGCATAAAATCTTTCGCAGGATTATCTCCGATGTATACATAGCTGCAGTCGTCCCCGAAATAATCAATGGCCCTCTGAAACGGGTATGAAGAAAGTTTGTCAGCCTTTATTTCTTCACTTACACTAACATAGTCCATCATATCGTCAAGGCCAAGAGCCTTTAGCTTGTTGCGCTGTCCGATACTGCGCCCATCCGTGATTATGCCGAGTCCACAGCCATATGCGCGCAATTCCTTCAAAACGCCGAGAGACGATTCCGAAAGGCATATGTCGGGCATGTGATTGCGATACACTTGAAGCATTTCCTGCACTCCCATCTGCGGCAACATACCATGCAAAGCATCAAACGCGTTGTCTGCTGCAAGCATAACTCCGAGCACATCTTCATAATTTGCACCGAAACGTTCTTCCGCAACGCGTGCAACTGCGCGTTGCCCCGACGCCACATACTGTATTTCAGGATATAATGTGTCGTCAAGATCGAACAACACTACCCGTTTTTTCATACAAGCTCACGCTTTATAGCTTCAACCGTAAGCTCTATGTCGGCATCACTCAATATCGAACCGCTGGGAAGGCATAACCCGCGTTCGAACAAGCGTTCCTCAATGCCTCCGGCAGAATAATACGGAGCATCGGCAAATACAGGCTGCATGTGCATGGGGCGCCATAGCAACCTCGTTTCTATATTCTGTGCTGCCAGCGCAACGCGCACATCATCGGGAGTACGACCTACGGAAAGGTCTATTTCCATAGTGGTAAGCCAAAAGTTGCTGTCAAATGCCGGGTTTGGATTTTGCTGCACACGCACGCCGTTCACATCTCCAAGCATACGACAATAGAGGCCATGAATTGCACGCCTGCGCTCCACATGCTCTTGAAGAACTTCCATCTGCCCTACCCCTATACCGGCACAGACATTACTCATCCTGTAATTATATCCGATCACTTCGTGGTAATAGTACGGCCGATTCTCCCGCGCCTGTGTCGCATAAAACTTCACACGGGCCGCAGCTTCTTCCGAGGGGCAGACCAAGGCTCCCCCACCTGATGTTGTGATTATTTTATTTCCATTGAAACTCAATGCTCCGTAATCCCCGAATGTGCCGCATGGACGTCCGTCAAGCATGGAGCCGAGCGCTTCGGCAGCATCTTCAAGGACAGGAATATCCCATCTGCGTGATACTTCAAGAATTTCATCCATTTTGGATGGCATGCCATAGAGATGGACGGGTATTATTGCTTTAGGCCTTTTCCCTGTGATACGGACACGGTCAGCGATGCAGGCATCAAGCGTGCCGGCATCCATATTCCATGTGTCAGCTTCGCTACCGACAAAAATAGGCTTTGCACCCTGATACAATATAGGGTTGGCGGATGCTGAAAACGTAAATGACTGGCACACCACCTCATCGCCGGCCTCTACACCTAGCATTACAAGACCGAGATGCAAAGCCGCAGTGCCGGCGCTCAGAGCTACCACTCGACCCGGAGCGCCCAGATAATCGCCAAGCAGACGCTCGAACTCATCTACATTAGGCCCTAAAGGAACCACCCAGTTACTTTTAAAAGCCTCGTTTACCCAATGCTGTTCTTTACCTCCCATATGCGGAAGCGACAGCTTTATAGAATTGTCCATATTCCTTGCTGAGAAATATTAATTTATGGAGAACATCCGCAACACGACCGTGACAGCGAAAATTATGCCCGCTTCACCTTGTCAAGTTTGCTTTGCAAAATTACATATATCTCACGGATTTTGGCTAATTTTGCGAAACAATTATGATTACTACCGCCAAATATTCCTGCCGTTGCATGGCACAAGCGCTCACACATTACGGAGTGCGGCGTGCGGTGTTGTCTCCAGGCTCTCGCAACGCTCCACTCGCGGTTGCGTTCGCACGTAATCCGGAACTTGAATGCAAGGTCGTAATTGACGAACGCTCTGCGGCTTTCGTGGCTCTCGGCATGGCTATAGAAAGCGGAGAGATGGTAGCGATGGCCTGCACAAGCGGGAGCGCCGCCCTCAACTATGCTCCGGCCCTCGCAGAAGCATACTACCGCCACATACCGCTTATCGCCATCACCGCAGACAGACCCGAGGAATGGATTGATCAGGACGACAGTCAGACAATACGTCAGTCCGGCTCTCTCGCCGCTGTCGTGAAAGGCTCGTTTGACATCCCCGTGTGCAGAGGCAACGATGAAGGCTTGCAACGTCTTTGCCGACGCCGTATTGCCGACGCCATGATGCTTGCCACTTCTGCCCCACGCGGTCCTGTGCATATCAACATACAGGTTGACGAACCTATTGACGCAATGGCAGATATTTCGGAACGCATGGTATTTCCGGAACTCACCGCTACAGACACACAAATTCCGGAAGCTGCGCTCAAACGCCTTGCGGAAGAAATAAATGCGGCAAGAAAGGTTCTTGTCGTGGCAGGCTTCATGCCACCATCGGCCAAACTTGTCTCTTGTCTGTCGGAGCTGCCCGAAAACATAGCCATATTATGCGAAGCTCAAAGCAACCTGCCATGCGACCGGTTCGCCGACAACATCGACGCTTCATTGTCCGTAATGAACGAACAGGAAAAAGCCGATATGCTCTCGCCTGATATTGTGATTACAATAGGAGGTGCGCTGCTCTCACGCATGCTCAAGGAGGTGATGCGAAAACACGACATCCGCCATTGGAGTATCGGTCATTCAGACCATTGCATCGACCCTCTGCTGCATCTCGAAAAACGAATTGATTGTTCCGCAGAAGTTTTCTTTGGAAATATATCAAAGTTTTTGACGAGGCATGACGATTCTGACAGTTATAAATCGCGTTGGCTAAATGTCTCGGACAGAGCACGCAAACGCTCGTTCGCCTTTCTCACCAATGCGGAATGGAGCGATTATAAAGCTATGGGGCTATTGTTGAACTCCATACCCAAGGGTACGGGTCTGCATCTCAGCAACGGAACTACGGTACGCTATGCACAACTTTTCGGTTGTGCCGCAGCATCCCGCGTTGAATGCAACCGTGGCGTCAGCGGCATAGACGGCTGCACGTCCACAGCTATAGGGGCTACCTTTGCCACAGAGCGCCCCATTCTGCTTATAAGCGGCGACATGAGCGCCCAATACGACATGGGGGCATTTGGCATAACCGAAATCCCGGGCCATTTCCGCATGGCGGTGCTCAATAATGGCGGCGGAGGAATATTCCGCTTTATAAAATCCACGCGCTCCCTTCCGGAAATGGAACATTATCTTGCATCCGATGTTCATCTGCCGCTCCGTCAGATTGCCGAAGGCTTCGGATTTGACTATTACGAGGCCGACAATGCCGACAAGCTGTCCCAAGTCATACCATCGTTTTTCGCCGCATCGGAACGCCCTGCAATACTGAATATAATCACACCGCCTCAAACAAGCGCACAGACAATATTGAACTACTTCAACCCGAAATCATGAGAAATTGGACTAAAATAAAGGATTACAGCGATATACTTTTCGATTTTTATAACGGCATAGCCCGTATAACCATCAATCGCCCGGAAGTTTACAACGCATTTCGGCCACAGACCAATGCCGATATGCTCGATGCCATGGACTATTGCCGCCGAACACCTGCTGTTCGTGTAATTGTGCTCACCGGAACCGGAGACAAAGCGTTCTGTAGCGGAGGTGACCAAAATTATAAAAGCCGTGGAGGATACCGTGATTCCGATGGCACCCCACGCCTGAACGTGTTGGAACTCCACAAAGCAATACGCTCCATCCCTAAACCTGTCATAGCCATGGTAAACGGCTATAGCATAGGCGGAGGCAACGTGCTTAATGTGGTTTGCGATCTGTCCATCGCATCGTCAACAGCCCGATTCGGACAGACTGGACCTAAAGTAGGCAGTTTCGACGCAGGATTCGGCTCGTCGTATCTCGCGCGTTGTGTCGGTCAGAAAAAAGCACGTGAAATATGGTTTCTGTGCCGCCAATACACTGCCGACGAAGCACTCGCCATGGGCATGGTTAACGCCGTAGTGGCTCCCGAGCGCCTTGAAGACGAAACAGTGGAATGGTGCGAAACCATAATGAAACGCAGCCCGTTTGCCATACGCATGATAAAGCGTGCCCTCAATGCCGAACTCGACGGACAAGCAGGTCTTATGGAATTTGCCGGCGATGCTACATTGATGTATTACCTTATGGATGAAGCACAGGAAGGCAAAAACGCATTCTTGGAAAAACGAGATCCCGATTTCGACCGTTTTCCCCAATTCCCCGGCTAATGAACATGAACGCCGAATGGGCACGCATGCGTCTTGATTTCCGGTTCGAAGCACGGACTTCAAGAGAAAGCATGAGATATAAAGATACTTACATAGTACGAATCCATGAAGACGGACATTATGCCTATGGAGAATGTGCCCTGTTCCACGGCCTCAGCGAAGACGACAAGCCCGACTACGAAAAGCAGCTTGATTATTATTGCCGCAATTTGAACCGCTTGAAAGGGTGTCGATACAGTTCGATTCGCTTCGGACTTGAAACCGCATTGGCCAACCTTAAACACGATGGCGCCGACGAATGGGACAACTGCAAAGGCATCCCAATCAACGGCCTCATATGGATGGGCGACAAAAAACTCATGGCACGGCGTATCGATGAAAAATTAGCAGATGGATTCGGAGTGCTGAAACTGAAAATCGGCGGCATTGATTTTGAAGACGAACTCGACTTACTTGAAATGATTCGACAGCGGTACGCCCCTTCAAATCTTGAGATAAGATTAGACGCCAACGGCTCGTTCAGCCCGGAAAACGCTTTGAATCGCCTACATCGTTTAAGTTCTTTTGGGATTCATTCCATAGAGCAACCAATAAAAGCCGGGCAGTTGGACCACATGCGCACAATATGCTCAAAAAGCCCTATACCGATAGCACTCGACGAAGATTTGATAGGCTGCACTTCCGAGCAGGCTAAGCATGAAAAGTTAAGGTACATACAGCCCTCTTATATCATTCTGAAACCGGCCTTGTGCGGCGGGTTGTCTGGCGCCAACGGCTGGGCTGACGCGGCCGCACAAACAGGTATTCAATATTGGTTTACATCAGCACTTGAAAGCAACATCGGCCTTGACTCAATTGCGCGTCTTGCCATAAAGCGCGGAATCAAAATGCCACAAGGTCTCGGAACCGGAGAATTGTACCACAACAATATTCCGTCACCGCTCTACCGCGACGGAGCCTTTCTCCGCCACGACGCCGCAAGGCCATGGATTATACCCGATCTAAAATGGAATACACCGATTTCATAGACGAATGGAACAATGGCAGTGAGCACATAACAGCTCACACGTCGGGCAGCACCGGAACTCCGAAACCAATACATTTATTGAAAAGCGACATGCTCCGCTCGGCTAATGCTACAATAAAACGTTTCGGGCTTGACAAAAATTGTGTGATAGCGTCGTTACTGCCTATAAGCAGCATAGCCACAAAAATGGCTATAGTGCGCAGCATAGCGGCAGGATGCAGATACATTAACCTGCACCCGTCCAACGACTTTGAGATTCCAGAACATATTGATTTACTATCCGTAGGCCCGTCGCAGTGCGACTGCCTCATAGCCCACCCCGACATGGCACAGCAGATAAGAGTATTGCTCGTCGGTGGCGCGGAATTGAGCCGCAAACGGCGTGATGCACTTCTTGCCCTCGGCTATGACTTATACGAGAGTTACGGCATGACAGAAACATGCAGCAACGTAGCGTTGAGACATGGTGCTGACGATTTTTTCGAGGCAAACGAAGGCATAAATTTCTGCCTTGACAATCGCTCGTGCATTGTAGTAGAAGCACCGGCCTATGGATTCGACGGCACCATTACCAACGACATTGCCGTACTGCAAGCACCCGACAGATTCCGTCTTTTAGGACGATACGACAATGTGATAAACAGCGGCGGCTTAAAAATACATCCCGAACAATTGGAACGAGAACTCGCTCCATTGCTTGACATTCCTTTCTATATCGTAGGCGTACCTGATGATAAATGGGGGCAATCTGTGGCCATAGTGATAGAAGGTTCGCAGGATGATGCCAAAAAAGCGAGCAATCGCCTTGAAATTTTGACTGACGGAAGAAAACGGCCCAAAAGAGTCATCGCCATGGCTGAATTTGAGCGAACATCATCCGGAAAAATAAAACGAAAACTCCCTTGAGCATCAATTTTTCAGCTATAAGCACCCGGAACGGGCTTCTTAAGCCAACTTTTAAGCCGATAATTTTGTTAATTTAGAAAAGAATCGTAATTTTGCAACGTTGAAAAACGCAATTGTGGCAAAAAACGCGTTTTAAGTCTACACGTATCATCCCCTCCATTTATTGAACATCAGCTGCAATGCAGCTTGGGAATCCGGTGCTCATGTACCGCTGTTATAAATCCCGACAAGCATTACTACATAATTTTATATGTACAACATTTCCGAATTGAACGAAATGGGCGACGCCGAATTGCGCAAAGTCGCCGAAGACATGGGTCTGAAAAAAATAGATCCAACCCAAAAAGAAGAACTCATTTATCGCATTCTCGACGAACAGGCTGTGGCTCGGGCATCTGCCGGAGCAGAACGGCGTCGTACCTCCGACCAGCCAGAAGCAAAAAAACGCACAAGGCGCAAAAAGAACGACGAAACGGCTACCAACGAGAAAGCACCACAACAGCAGGATTCCGACGCTCCCGCCACAGAAACTGAAAATATCGTCGCGCCTGAGACTCCACGCAAACGCCGCGGCCGTCCTTCAAAAAAAGAAATAGAAGAGCGCCGGCGCCTTGAAGAAGAAGCAGCCGAACCATCGCCCGTGGCTACCGAAGAGGCTTCAGACAATACTACCGAGCCAAATGAAGCTCCGGCCGAGGACGCAAACAAGGAACAGGCAGACGAAACGCAAACCCCTCAGCCCAGACGGGATTTCCGTCCATCCGCAAACGCAGACACTTCTCTCGGCACATTCTTTCCACGCAGTGAGGGACGTAAATTCGTGCCACGTTCACAACATGAACGTGAGGAGGCAGAAAAAAACCAGGCTCACAGCCCTATAACAATAGCCGAACCCGGACAACAACTGCCCGGACAACAGCAGTCTAAGAAAAACAAAAACCGCAAAGACCGTCAGCAACAGCAGAACAACACCCGCTTTGACTTTGCAGGACTGCTCGAGGCTGCAGGCGTACTTGAAATAGAGCCACAAGGGCACGGATTTCTTCGGTCGAGCGACTTCAATTATATGCCGAGCCCCGATGACATCTACGTGTCTCAGGCACAAATAAAGCAATACGGGCTCAAGACCGGCGACGTGGTAGAAGCAGGGGTACGTCCGCCACGAGAAAACGACAAATATTTCATTCTTACAGAAGTGTTGCGCGTAAACGGACGTTCGCTTGACTTTATCCGCGACCGCGTGCCGTTCGAACACCTAACACCACTGTTCCCGGATGAGAAATTCAATATCACAGGCGGAACAACATGTAATATGTCTACACGCGTCGTGGACATGTTCTCCCCTATCGGCAAAGGACAGCGAGGCCTTATCGTGGCACCTCCGAAAACCGGTAAGACCCTGCTTTTGAAAGACGTTGCCAACGCCATAGCAGAAAACCATCCTGAAACATACATCATAATACTTCTCATCGACGAGCGCCCCGAAGAAGTGACCGACATGCAACGCAGCGTCAATGCGGAAGTGATAGCCAGCACATTCGACGAACCGGCCGACCGCCATGTTCGCATTGCCGGCATAGTGCTTGAAAAAGCAAAGCGAATGGTGGAATGCGGCCATGACGTCGTGATTCTTCTCGACTCAATCACAAGGCTTGCACGAGCTTACAATACTTGCGCACCTGCTTCCGGCAAGATTCTCAGCGGAGGCGTGGATGCCAACGCACTCCAAAAGCCTAAACGCTTCTTTGGCGCGGCCCGCAACATAGAAGGCGGAGGTTCGCTCACCATAATAGCCACTGCACTTACAGAGACATCCTCAAAAATGGACGAAGTCATTTTCGAAGAGTTCAAAGGCACCGGCAATATGGAGTTGCAACTCGACCGCAAACTATCCAACAAGCGCATATTCCCCGCAGTCGACATCATGGCATCAAGCACACGCCGCGACGACCTGCTTCTGCGTCCCGAAACGCTCAACCGCATGTGGATTCTCCGCCGCTTCCTTGGCGACCGCAACAGTGTCGAAGCCATGGAATTTATCAAAGACCGCATGGAGCGTACCCGCGACAACGACGAACTGTTGCGCACCATGGGCGACTGACAGGCAGCATGAGCTAACATATACGCGCAGCCGGGCAATTTTTCGCCCGGCTGCGCGTTATTATTGCTGTAGCAATGAACATAATGAACCGAGTCGCATCATTTATTATCATATTTGTATTCGCGCTTGCAGCCGCATCCGGCACACAAGCCGCAGTAAAGATTCAAGGAAAAATCACAGACGAGAACAACGAGGCTCTCGAATTTGTATCGGTACGACTGCAAGGCACCGCTCTCGGCGCCACGTCCGGCCTTGACGGCAATTATCAGTTTTCTGTACCTGAATCCGACACATTGCGTCTGGTATTCACTTGTATTGGCTATCAGGAAGCCAGGCGCAAACTTATAAAGCCTAAAGGAGATGTGACAGTAAACGTGAAGATGGAACCGGCGAGCTATACCCTCAACGCCATCGAAGTAACTGAATACAGAAAGCAGACAGACGGAATACAACGCATCGACGGAGACAGCTACAGGCTTGCTCCAGATGTAAGCGGCGGCTCTGTGGAAGGCCTAATCAGTACAATGGCCGGCGTGACCGGAAGCAATGAAATGTCCTCTCAATACTCAGTGCGTGGTGGATCTTACGACGAAAACAGCGTCTACATCAATGGCATAGAAGTATATCGCCCTCAACTTGTAAGTTCCGGACAGCAAGAAGGTCTCAGCATAATCAATCCCGACCTCGTGGGTGCCATCGGATTCTCGACCGGAGGTTTCGGCGCCCAATACGGCGACCGCATGTCAAGTGTGCTTGACATAAGCTATCGAGAGCCAGAGTCATTCGGAGGCTCTGCGGCCTTAAGCCTCATGGGCGGAAGCCTGGCTTTAGGAAGTGCGTCCGGACGTTTTACCCAAATCCATGGCCTCCGTTACAAAAGCAACGCATCGCTATTGGGATCCATGGACGACAAAGGAGAATACGACCCTCGTTTTTTCGATTATCAGACCTACCTCACATTCAAGTTCAGTCCTAAATGGAAAGCAAGCGTGCTTGGCAATATAGCAATAAACAACTATAAATTCGTGCCTCACGACCGCAATACGGCATTCGGCACATCTACCGACGCCAAGCAGTTCAAGGTTTATTTCGACGGTAACGAAAAAGACCGTTTTGAAACATTCTTTGGTGCCGCCACTATCTCTTTCACACCCAACAAGAAATCCACTTTTGATTTACTGCTGTCGGGATTCCTATCCAACGAGCTCGTGGCTTATGATATAAGCGGAGAATATTGGCTTGATCAGGCCGGCACATCCGGCGAAGGCAGCATAGGTGGAGAACTCGGTGTCGGCAAGTATCGCGAACATGCCAGAAACAGACTCAAAGCAAGCGTTTTCAGCGCATCACTACGTGCCGCCACTGCATTAGGCAGACATAATCTGGCATACGGGATAAGCATCAACCACGAGAGTATCCATGACCGCACACGCGAATGGGAGTTGCGTGACAGCGCCGGATTCTCCCTTCCCGCCACCCCCGACGCATTGCGCGTGATTTACAACCTCGATTCCCGCAATGATTTAAGTTCCAATCGCATATCGGCATATGTGCAGGATAGCTATAGATTATCTACCGCCGCAGGCTATGTGAACATCAACGGAGGCATTCGTTTCAGCTATTGGGATTTCAACCGCGAATTCCTCGTAAGCCCGCGTGTAAGTGTAGGATTCGTTCCTGATGCAGCTCCCCGATGGGCGTTCCGCGTGGCCACCGGCCTTTATTACCAATCGCCGTTTTTCAAAGAGTTCCGCCAGCCGGTGACGGATGAGGACGGCAACACAATTGTGCGTCTTAACTCCGACATCAAGTCGCAGCGCAGTTTCCAGTTTATCGGTGGCGCCGATTTCACATTCAGGGCATTCAACCGTCCTTTCAAATTCTCTGCTGAAGCTTATTACAAGAATCTCGGCAACCTAATCCCCTACGAAATAGATAATCTTAAGGTAGTATATGCCGGTCAGAATCTAAGCAATGGATTTGCCACCGGAATAGACTTCAAACTGTTCGGACAATTTGTGCCGGGTTCTGATTCCTGGATCAGTTTTTCGCTTATGAAAACACAGGAAACTCTGAATGGTGTAAAGGTTCCCCGCCCTTCCGACCGTCGCTACAGCATGGCTCTGTATTTTACTGACTATTTCCCGAAATTTCCAAAACTGAAATTCAGCCTACGCGGGATACTCAATGACGGGCTGCCCATGACAGCCCCGCGCGGCAGCCGCGACAAAGGATACTTCCGCGCTCCCGCCTATAAGCGCGTAGACGTAGGACTCAGCTATGCACTTTTATCGCCCCTTGCCGCCGGGCAACCGCAGCGTGGAGGAATCGCATCCAAACTCAAAAGTGTGTGGTTAGGCGTGGATGTATTCAATCTTCTCGACATCAGCAACGTCAGTTCTTACTATTGGGTGACAGATGTCAATGACATACAATACGCCGTGCCGAACTACCTTACCAGACGTCAATTTAATGTTCGTCTGACGGTTGACTTCTGAGTTATTGGCAATTTTGTCGCAATTATAGGCCTTAAAAACGTTTTTAAGGCCTATAATTGCGTTTTTATGAAAAAAAATAGTAAATTTGCATGTTATAAAACATAGCAATACAACACATAAGGATGATAAAAGCAGCTCTCGAGAAAGTTATCAATGAGGACATGGCCGAAATATGGGCACGCCTCAACAGCGAGGAGCGTCGTCTGGTAGTCGAAAACATGGAGGTGCACACCTTCAAGAAAAACCAGCTCATATATGCCGAGGGCGACGAACCGGAGTTTCTGTGGGTACTGCTTAAAGGCAAAGTAAAAAAGACCAAAGAAGGCGTAGGCGGCCGTGTGCAGATTCTTCGGCTCATTCGACCTGTGCAGTATTTCGGCTACAGGGCTTTTTTTGCACAGGAATCTTACGTCAGCAGTGCTTCCGCTTTCGAGCCTTCCATGCTTGGCTCGGTGCCACTCACCCTTGTTCGAGACATGATAAGCAGCAACAACAGTCTTGCGTGGTTTTTCATTCAGGAACTATCGAAAAACCTCGGTGGTTCCGATACCAGAATAGTAAATTTAACGCAGAAGCATATCAGAGGACGCCTTGCCGAAGCTTTAATAGTACTGCTTGACAACTATGGCTACGAGGACGACGGCGCCACTCTAAAAATATACATGGCACGTGAGGACTTGGCCAACCTTTCAAACATGACCACCAGCAATGCCATACGCACCCTGTCCACTTTTGTCACAGAACGACTTGTAGTAGTAGACGGACGACGCATAAAAATCATCAATGAAGCCCAATTGCGTAAAATAAGCAAATATGGTTGAACTGCCACATTTGCTTTACTTTATAATACTTTACTATAATGGCCGCCATGCGGTCATTCGTTTTTTCTTATGAAAAAAAATGGCTAAATTTGCAGTCCAAACATTCAGGACTTAAGAGATTGTCTAAATGATAATAATGAAATTTGGCGGCACATCGGTTGGTTCGGCCGAACGGATAGCAGCCACTGCAGATATAATATTGTCGGCCAAACATCCCGTGGTGGTAGTCCTGTCGGCTATGAGCGGCGCCACCAACTCACTGCTCGCCCTCTCGGAAGGAAAAGGGTCACAGGATTCCATCCTTGAACGGCACACAGCCACTGCTGAATCATTGGGACTTCCCAAGAATATATGTAGCAAAATACATGCCATCATGGATGCAGCATCCACTCCTTCCGAAATCGTGGCATGCGGCGAACTACTCAGCACCACTATAATGCATTCCTACCTCTGCTCCAAAGGAGCAGACGCAGCTTGGCTGCCTGCCCTTGACTTCATGAGCGTCGGAACGGACGGAGAACCAGACACGAAAACAATAAAGCGTTCTGCAAAAACAGCAATTGAAAAGACCGGGCAACATGATATATATATCACGCAAGGATTTATATGCCGGGATTCATCAGGTGCCGTCTCCACTCTCTCGCGTGGAGGAAGCGACTACACCGCTACTCTGCTCGGAGAAGCGCTTGGCGCTGAATCGGTGCAGATATGGACCGATGTCGACGGAGTGTACACAGCCGACCCACGACGGGTGCAGACTGCGAGAAGAATCCCCAAAATGAGCTATGCCCAAGCCGATACTGCAGCCCGGCGCGGCGCCAAGATTCTACATCCAGACTGCATCCGTCCTGCCGAAAGGGCTGCATTCCCGGTGCAAGTGCTTGACTCATTCCATCCTGAAACAGAAGGCACTATTATAGGAAATTTCAATGACGACAAAGGATTCGTGGCGATAGCCTCGCATGAATCCGGCAATTGCAGCGAAGTAAGCATAATAGGCCATGGCGACGCTATGGACGATATAAAGCAACGACTTTCACCATTAAACATTTTCAATATCGTCCAGAACGACGGATATGTCTGTGCTCAAGTTTCGACAGAAGAAGCAGACAAAGCCATGAATCTGCTTCACGATGCATTCATCAATATAAAATAAAGGTTTCCAAAGATATATGATTACAGTCAACAATCTCGGCATCCAATTCGGCAAACGTGTGCTGTTTCAGGATGTCAATCTCAAATTCACTCCCGGCAACTGCTATGGAATAATAGGAGCCAACGGTGCGGGAAAATCCACCCTCATGCGTATGCTTAGCGGAGAACTGGCCCCCACCCACGGATCTGTCAACCAAGGCCCGGGAGAACGCATGAGCGTATTAGAACAGGATCACTACAAATTCGACAATTGTACGGTTATGGACACTGTGCTTCAAGGCCATACCGTGCTTTGGGATATTATGCAGGAGAAAAATGCACTGTATGCGAAAGAGGATTTCAGTGACGCCGACGGAATACGCGCATCGGAACTTGAAGAACGCTTTGCCGAACTCGAAGGCTGGAATGCTGAAAGCGATGCAGCTGCGTTGCTAAGTGGTCTCGGCATAAAAGAAGACCTCCACTACTCGCTGATGGGCGAATTGAGCGGTAAGGAAAAAGTGCGTGTTCTTCTTGCAAAGGCATTATTCGGCAACCCCGACAACCTGCTGCTTGACGAACCTACCAATGACCTCGACCTCGACACCGTGGCGTGGCTGGAAGACTATCTCTCCAAATTTGAGAACACGGTGCTCGTAGTCAGCCACGACCGACATTTCCTTGACTCCGTGTGCACTCACACCTTGGATATCGACTATAGCCGTGTTCAACTTTTTGCCGGAAACTACAGTTTCTGGTACCAGTCGAGCCAGCTTGCCCTGCGCCAGCAACAGCAACAGAACAAGAAAGCCGAAGAAAAGCGTAAGGAGCTTATGGAATTCATCCAGCGCTTCAGTGCCAATGTAGCCAAAAGCAAGCAGACCACATCACGCAAAAAGATGCTTGAAAAACTCAACGTCGAGGAAATCCAGCCTTCAAGCCGTCGCTATCCGGGCATCATCTTCACCCCCGAGCGTGAGCCCGGCAACAAAATCCTTGAAGTGCACGGACTTAGCGCCACAAGCGACGACGGGACGCCGCTTTTCAACGATGTGAACTTTCAAATTGAAAAAGGCGACAAGGTGGTGTTCCTGAGCAGAGACCCTCGCGCCATGACCGCTCTTTTCGAAATAGTCATGGGCAAGCGCAAAGCAGATGCAGGCACTTTCGACTGGGGACAAACTATTACGAATGCCTATCTGCCAATGGACAACTCCGATTTCTTCCGTACCGACCTTAATCTGGTAGACTGGCTGTGCCAATTCAGTTCCGATACCAGCGAGATATATCTCAAAGGTTTTCTTGGAAAAATGCTTTTTTCAGGAGAAGAAGTGCTCAAAAAAGCCTCTGTGCTCAGCGGTGGCGAAAAAATGCGCTGCATGATAGCAAGAATGATGATGACCAACGCCAATACACTCGTACTGGACTCCCCTACAAACCATCTCGACCTTGAAAGCATACAGGCGTTCAACAACACGCTTCAAGCATTCAAAGGCAATGTGCTCATGGCTTCGCACGACCACGAATTCATACAGACCGTGTGCAACCGCATTATTGAGCTTACACCCGGAGGCATAATAGACAAAATGATGGATTACGACGACTATATCACAGACGAACGCGTGCTTGCTGCCCGCGAACGTCTTTACAATACATAAATATGGTAAAGCACATTGTTATGTTTCGCCTGAAAGGCAGCGCTGACGAGCGTTTGCGCGTGGCAGAATCTTTCAAGAGCGCTCTTGAAGCTCTTCCTGAACAAATCGACGTACTTCAATCCATTGAAGTGGGCATCAACACAAACCCATGCGAAGATTGGGACGTAGTATTGACCGCCGTAGTACCAACAATGGCAGACGTGCCTGTCTACGCCAAACACCCGGCCCATGTGGCGGCAGCGGCGCTACTCGGTGCCAACAAGGACATGCGGGCATGCGTGGACTACGAATTCTGAAATAAATCAAAAAACGGACGGCTGCACTTATAGCCATCCGTTTTTGATTTCAAGAAGTTATACCAAGTAAATATCATATGGAAATCCTGTTTCTCTGTATTATAATTTTTCTGTTCATTTTGGCCGTATTCGACTTGTCGGTGGGTGTAAGTAACGATGCTGTGAATTTTCTCAACTCGGCCATAGGCTCCAAAGCCGCCTCATTCAAGCGTATTCTCATAGTGGCCTCCGCAGGTGTCTTTATCGGAGCGGCAATGAGCAACGGCATGATGGATATTGCCAGGCACGGAATATTCCGGCCGGAGCACTTCTCTTTTTACGACATCATATGCATTTTCATGGCTGTTATGGTAGCCGACATCATACTCCTCGACATTTTCAACAGCATAGGCATGCCTACATCCACTACCGTGTCAATGGTGTTTGAATTGCTTGGAGCCACGTTCGTTGTTTCGTTGATAAAAATGGCCTCAGACACCACCGAACTTGGATTCAACGACCTGCTTAACACCGAAAAAGCGTTGTCGGTGATTATCGGAATATTCCTTTCCGTCGCAATCGCTTTCTTTTTCGGCACTTTGGTACAGTTCATAACACGCATGCTGTTTTCATTCAATTTCCGTAGTAAACTGAAATGGAAAATCGGAGTGTTCGGAGGAATATGTGCAACTGCCATAGTATATTTTCTTCTGATTAAAGGAGCGAAGGACTTGAATTTCATGACGCCCGAAGTAAAAGCATGGATAAACGACAACACTCCTGCAACGGTCGGCGGCTGTTTCGTAGGATTTACACTGCTGATGCAAATGCTTCACTTTCTTAAAGTGAACGTGCTAAAGGTAATTGTACTAATGGGCACATTCGCCCTCGCCATGGCATTTGCTGGAAACGACCTTGTAAACTTCATAGGCATACCCCTTTCGGGTCTTGCCTCATTCCAGGATTATAGTGCAAACGGTTTGGGCGATCCTGACAGCTTCATGATGTCGTCGCTGAACAGCCCTGCGGATACACCGTTATGGTTTCTTGTAGGAGCAGGCATCATAATGGTTGTAGCGCTTGCCTCGTCAAAAAAAGCCCAAAAAGTGGCTCAGACAGAAATAGGCCTCGGCAGCCAAAACGGAGGCGACGAAATGTTCGGCTCGTCAAAAATTGCCCGTAGCCTCGTCAGATGGACTCTTGCTCTCATCGCACGCGTAAGGCGTGCCACACCGAAAAAACTGAGGCGGTTCTTTAGCCGACGGTTCAATGTAGAGGACAGCATTCTCGAAGACGGAGCAGCATTCGACCTCTTGCGCGGTGCTGTCAACCTTGTGCTTGCCGGAGCATTAATCGCACTTGGCACCTCCCTCAAGCTGCCGCTATCAACCACTTTCGTTACATTCATGGTAGCAATGGGTACATCTCTTTCCGACAGGGCATGGGGACGCGAGAGCGCCGTTTTCCGAATCACCGGCGTAATATCCGTAATCGGAGGATGGTTTCTCACTGCCGGAGCCGCATTCATAGGAGCTGGCGCTATAGTGTTTTTAATGCATTTAGGTGGCCTTTGGATAATGATGGCTCTTGCCGTGACAACAATATTCATAATAATACGCAGCAACCGCCGGTTCCGGGCAAAGAGCAAAGCCGAACAAGGTGACACTCTTTTCCAAACGATTCTTGCCACACAAGATTCCGCTTCAATATGGCCGATGTTCCTGACATACCTCACCGATGAGCACGAAAAATTTTTAAGCTATGCAAAGGATACATACGGCAGCATCTCCAACGCCTTCCTGAAAGAAGACGTGCGCACGCTTGCCAAGACTGAGAAAAGTCTGCCATTGAAAAAGCGCGAATTAAAATCAGCCCGACGCAGAGAAACGCTTTGCCTGCGGAAGCTCAACAGAGAAACAGCCATAGAGAAAAGCACATGGTTTTATCTTGGCAACAATTGTTGCATGTCAATGCTGTACAGCCTATACCGCATCAATGAGATATGCAAAGAGCACGTAGACAACAATTTCCTGCCTCTACCTGCAAGCCACGAAGAAGACTTTAATGAAGTGCGCCGTCGTGTCGGAGAGCTGTTCGACGAGTCGCTCGGCATCATAACCACAAGAGACACTGCTGTGGTAAATGTAATACGACGCAGATGCGATAAGACTAAAGATATGATTTCAGATATATATCATAAACTCTACGACCAGATTCGCGAAGGGGATTCATCTGCAATGACCGTGCTGTATGTTTACCTTAACATGCTTCAGGAAACACAGGAAATAGTATCGGCATTACGCAAATTCCTACGTTCGTTTGCAAAAATGTGCGACAAGGATTATTCCGGACGTCGCTAAGTTATTATATAAAATTGGCTGCGCTAAATTGAATGCGCAGCCAATTTTATATAGTTTTATGATTAACTCTTAATCTTATTTCAGGGCACAATTTCTGCACTTCTCGGATATTTCGGTGAAGAAATCGTTGCCTTTGTCATCAACAAGGATGAACGCAGGGAAATCCTCTACTTCGATTTTCCATATAGCCTCCATTCCGAGTTCGGGATATTCAAGCAACTCCACGCTTTTTATAGAATCTTTGGCGAGAACAGCTGCCGGGCCGCCGATACTGCCGAGATAAAAACCGCCATGCTTGTGGCATGCCTCTGTCACCTGCTTCGAACGGTTACCCTTTGCTATCATTATCATAGATCCACCGGCTGCCTGGAACTGGTCTACATACGGATCCATACGTCCGGCAGTCGTCGGACCGAAAGAGCCGCTGGCCATTCCTGCGGGAGTTTTTGCAGGTCCTGCATAATATATGGGATGATCCTTAAGATATTGCGGCATAGGCTCGCCTGCGTCAAGACGCTGCTTGATTTTTGCATGAGCGATGTCACGGCCTACGATAATCGTGCCATTGAGCGAAAGACGTGTGCTGACAGGATACTTTGAAAGTTCTGCAAGAACTTCCGGCATAGGACGGTTAAGGTCGATGCGCACAACCTCCCCTTCGCCCTGCTTGCGGTATTCTTCCGGGATAAGCTCGCCGGGGTTGCTGTCAAGTTTTTCTATCCACAGACCGTCGCGGTTGATTTTAGCTTTCACATTGCGGTCGGCAGAGCAGCTTACGCCCATACCAATCGGACATGATGCACCGTGACGCGGCAGTCGGATTACGCGTATGTCATGGGCGAAATATTTGCCTCCGAACTGAGCGCCGAGACCAAGTTGCTCACTGGCCTTCTTTAGTTCGGCTTCAAGTTCTATGTCGCGGAAAGCATGGCCGAGCTCATTGCCTTTTGTCGGCAGGCTGTCGTAATACTTTACAGAAGCCTTCTTCACCGTGGCAAGATTCATTTCTGCCGAAGTGCCGCCGATTACAAATGCGATATGATAAGGGGGGCATGCTGCCGTGCCGAGCGATTTCATTTTCTCAACAAGGAAAGGCACGAGCTTTTCGGGAGTAATGATAGCTTTGGTTTCCTGATACAAGTATGTCTTGTTTGCAGAACCGCCGCCTTTTGCCACAAACAGGAAGTGGTATTCATCGTCGTTGGTGGCATGAACATCAATTTGAGCAGGCAGGTTGCAACCGGTATTCACCTCATCATACATGTTGAGAGGAGCATTCTGGCTATAACGCAGATTATCGGTAGTATATGTGTCATAAACACCGTGGCTAAGATATTCCTCGTCGTCGGCACCCGTATATACATACTGGCCTTTTTCGCCATGGATAATAGCCGTACCCGTATCCTGACAGAAAGGCAGTTCACCCTTTGCAGCTACTTCAGCATTGCGAAGCATGGTGAGAGCCACGAACTTGTCGTTCTCGCTTGCTTCAGAATCTGCAAGGATTTTGGCTACCATCTCATTGTGTTCGCGACGCAGCATGAAAGCATTGTCATGAGTAGCCTGACGGGCAATTACCCTCAGAGCCTCGGGGTCTACGACCAAAAACTCGTGGCCGCCCCAGTTTTCCACTTTCACGTAATCGGAAGTGAGATGGTAGTATTCGGTTGTGTCCGGTCCGAGCGGAAACATTTCCTGATACTTGAACGGTTTTGTTGCCATTATGATTCAGTATTAAAATGGTTATTCTTGCCGCAAATTTACAAAATTCCGCGGGATTATTAGTACTTTTGCATAAGTAAAAAATAGCATATGGAACTCATCAGGAATACAGATTTTGCAGGAGAGAGACCCTTATTTGGTTCCAAAGACCTGCGTCTTGAAAATGTGACCGTACAAGAAGGAGAGTCGGCCTTGAAATGTTGCAGCAATATAGAAGCCGTAGGCTGCCGCTTCGAAGGCAAATATCCCTTTTGGCATGTCGAAACTTTCCGCATCGACAACTGCGTGTTCACTCCCGGAGCGCGCGCTGCGCTATGGTATTCCAAAGGTCTTGTCATGACCGACACACAAGTAGATGCCCCTAAGATGTTCCGCGAAATGCAATCCTTGTCACTTGAGCGCGTACGAATCCCCGACGCACAGGAGACATTCTGGCATTGCAACGGTATACGCCTCCATGACGTGAATACATCCAATGCCGATTATATCTTCATGCATTGCTCCAATATTGTCATCGATAAATACCGTCTGGACGGAAATTATTCTTTCCAATACTGCCGCAACGTGGAAATACGCAATGCTGTACTCAACTCCAAAGACGCCGTATGGAATACTGAAAACGTAACCATCTACGACTCCGAACTCACAGGCGAATATCTCGGTTGGCACTCCATGAATCTACGGCTCGTACGTTGCCGTATAAGCGGCACGCAGCCCCTGTGCTATTGCGAAAACCTTGTGTTAGAAGACTGCATAATGACCGATGAATGTGACCGCGCATTCGAGGACAGCGATGTCAATGCAAGCGTGAACTCACATATTATAAGTATTTTCAATCCCCGCTCCGGCGAAATCCATTGCAAAGGCGTCGGCGACATACATATCGACAAATTCATAAAAAGCCCTGCCGACTGCCGCATAATAACAGACCTATGAAATTTGATTTTGACACATCGCCCGAACGCCGTGGCACTGCATCCTATAAATGGGATTCTGCTGAATCAAGGGATATAGTACCTCTTTGGGTAGCCGACATGGATTTCCGCACTGCTCCAGCCATTACGGAAGCTCTGCATCGGCGTGTCGACCATGGCGTGTTCGGATATGTGCGTGTTCCTGACGATTATTACGAAGCACTGACCGGATGGTTTTGCCGACGCCACAACTGGCACTTCAACCGCGACGAAGTAATATATACATCCGGAGTGGTACCGGCCATATCAGCAGTAATCAAAGCATTATGCCGCGAAGGAGACGGCGTCGTGCTGCAGACACCGGTCTATAACTGCTTTTTTTCATCGGTACGCAATAATGGATGCCACATAATCGACAGCCCTCTGCTGCGTGTAGATACACCCCAAGGCTTTACCTACAGGATGGATTTTGAGGACCTCGAACGGTGTGTCTCCCGTCCGGAAGTAAAGGCAATGCTGCTGTGCAACCCCCATAATCCTGCCGGCAGGTGCTGGAGCGAAAATGAATTGCGGCACGTCGCGCATATATGTGCACGCCACGGCGTTGTGGTTGTAAGCGACGAAATTCATTGCGAACTCACAATGCCCGGACATGTGTTTACACCCTTCGCCACCGTTGCGGAAGGGTGCCATTTTGTTGTCTGCAATTCTCCGAGCAAGGCTTTCAATACGGCAGGATTACAGATAGCCAATATTATATGTCCTGACCCCGGTATGCGCCGCGACATTGACAAAGCCATAAACATCAACGAGGTGTGTGATATAAATCCGTTTGGGGTAGAAGCGCTTAAGGCGGCCTATAACGAAAGCCTGCCATGGCTTGAACAACTTATAGAATATCTGCACGGCAACTATATGTTTTTCCGTAAATTCATGAGCCGCGAACTGCCTAAGCTACAAGTTGCCGAGCTCGAAGCAACATATCTGGCATGGGTAGATATAACACCCACAGGTATTAAATCCGACGAGCTTGAAAAATATCTCTTAAACAACCACCAAGTGTGGGTGAACGCCGGCGAAATGTATGGTAGCGAAGGATTCATACGTATCAATCTCGCATGTCCCCGCAGCCGCCTTGCCGAAGGGCTTCGGCGAATGGCCGGCGGAATAAAGACTCTGCTGTAAACGTGGCCGATATATCACAGATTCAAAACGGAGAGGCTCTTAACCTGAGCTCCAAGCTATCTCTTGCCGCCAAACTGTCAATGCCGGCCATTATGGCCCAGTTGTCGAGCATACTAATGCAGTATATCGACGCATCAATGGTAGGACGCCTCGGAGCCGATTGTTCGGCTTCTGTCGGCCTGATGAGCAGTTCTCTATGGTTTTTCTGGGGCATCTGTTCAATGGTGACAATGGGGTTTTCCGTGCAAGTGGCTCACCGACTCGGCGCAAAAGAACAGTCTCAAGCGCGTTCCGTAGTGCGTCAGGGCATAACCTCATGTCTGCTGTTTGCCGTCTTTGCCTCTGTTGCCGGCCTTCTGCTCGCACCCAAACTTCCGGAATGGCTCGGCGGCGAAGATGTATTACGTCACGACGCCTCGCTATATTTCTCCGTTTTCATTGCCGCATTGCCGTTGCTCACGATGAACTACCTCGGCGGAGGCATGCTGCGATGTGCCGGCAACATGAAGGTTCCGAGCCTTCTGAATGTGCTGATGTGCGTGCTCGACATAGTTTTCAATTTCTTCCTGATATTCCCAACTCGTGAAATCTCCATAGCCGGTGTTTCGCTGAATGTGCCCGGAGCGGGACTCGGGGTACTTGGAGCTGCCATCGGCACTGTATTGGCGGAAGTCATAGTAGCAGCACTCATGATGTGGTACCTTCTTGCGCTGCAACCGGATTTGCGAATTAAAGGACGTCCTCGCGGCAGTTTCCGCCCTACCCGCGATGTGTTGCGACGTGCCGTCCGGATTTCTGTGCCTATGACACTCGAACACGCCATATTCTGCGGCGCGCAGATAATGATTACAATAATTGTTGCTCCTCTTGGAGTGGTTGCCATAGCCGCAAATGCCTTTGCAGTAACAGCGGAAAGCCTTTGCTACATGCCCGGATTCGGCATCGGCGATGCTGCCACAACTCTGACAGGACAAAGTTTCGGAGCACGACGGCCCGAACTCGTGAAAAGTTTCTGCTATATAAGCGTAGGCATGGGAATGGCGGTAATGACAATAATGGGAGCCATAATGTATATAGCCGCGCCTGTCATGATGGATATAATGACTCCGGTCGAAGCCATAAGGCAACTTGGCACGGAAGTGCTGAGGATAGAAGCGTGGGCCGAACCTATGTATGCGGCATCCATCGTGGCGTACGGAGCATTTGTAGGAGTCGGGGACACTATGTGGCCCGCCGTCATGAACTTCGGCAGCATATGGCTTGTGCGTATCCCGGTGGCCGCATTGCTTGCACCTGCTATGGGACTGCGCGGCGTATGGATAGCGATGGCCGTGGAACTCACTTTCCGCGGACTGATATTTCTTTGGAGAATGTGGTCGGGAAGCTGGTGTAAGAATGTCAAAACGGCAGCAGCCATGCTATGATATACGACTCCAGTCGGCGCTCCGTTTTATACACGCTTCAAGCTCTCGCCGGAAAACGGCATTGTCGGCCTGCATCAGCAACGGATCGCTGTCAAGGAGGCGGGTGGCCGCATCGCGTGCCATCTGCACGATGGCGCCGTCGGTTGCAAGATTGGTAATTCGCAAATCAAACGGAACACCGCTCTGCATCGTACCCTCTATGTCGCCGGGGCCTCTCATCTGCATGTCGGCTTCTGCCACGACAAAACCGTCGGTAGTCTGAGTCATAAGTTCGAGGCGTTTTCGCGTATCTGTGGCTATATTGTGGCGACTCATAAGTATGCAATAGCTTTGGTCTGCACCACGCCCGACACGTCCACGCAACTGGTGCAACTGCGAAAGCCCGAAACGTTCTGCATTCTCAATTATCATGACGGAGGCGTTCGGCACATTCACCCCCACTTCTATGACTGTCGTTGCAACCAATATGCGTGCCTCGCCCGATGCAAACAGCCCCATCTGATAGTCTTTCTCGGCCGGCTTCATACGCCCGTGGACAAAAGCCACTTTAAAATCCGGGAATGTGTCGCACACGATTCCATAGCCTTCGTTCAAACTCCGCAAATCGAGTTTTTCATTCTCTTCTATAAGCGGATAAACTATATATACCTGCCTTCCGGCACGCAATTGGGCATATGTCGCTTTATACACCTGCAGGCGCTGCGGCTCATAGCGCAACACTGTGGCTATGGGCTTTCGGCCGGGAGGCAACTCGTCTATAACGCTTACGTCAAGGTCGCCATATACTGTCATGGCAAGCGTACGCGGTATCGGAGTGGCAGTCATAACCAGCACATGGGGTCCCACATCGTTCTTCGCCCATAGTCTTGCCCGCTGAGCCACGCCGAAGCGATGCTGCTCGTCAATGACAGCCATTCCAAGATTGCGAAACTCCACACCATCTTCTATAAGAGCATGCGTGCCCACAAGAATATCCAACGAACCATCGCGCAATGACTCATGGATTTTTCTGCGCTCTGCCGCACGCGTGGAGCCTTTCAAAAGCCCAACGCTTACCCCTGCAGGACGAAGCATTTCTGAAATAGTTTCGAAATGCTGGGTGGCAAGAATTTCCGTAGGAGCCATAAGACAAGCCTGCATGCCATTGTCTACCGCTATCAGCATTGCCATAAGCGCAACCAGAGTTTTCCCGCTACCCACGTCGCCTTGTACAAGCCTGTTCATCTGGCGTCCGCTCAAAAGGTCGGAACGTATTTCCTTTACGACCCGTTTCTGTGCTCCGGTGAGTTCAAACGGGAGGCATTCGGTATAGAATGTATTGAAAGCGTCTCCCACACGGGGCATCGGATGTCCTACGCTCTCGCCCTTACGCCTGCGGTTGCGCCGCAACATATCGACTTGAATGTAGAACAGTTCCTCAAACTTTAACCGCAAACGAGCGCGCTGCAATGCTGCATTGTCAGAAGGGCAATGTATGGCCCGTATGGCATCATCGAGCGACATAAGCCCCAATGGACCAACAACCGACTGGGGCAAAGTCTCCTTTATGGACGGATGAGAATCAAGCACGCCCTGAATCCACAGTTGAAACTGTCGTGAACCTATATTTCGCGAGCGCAGCGTTTCTGTCAGAGGATATATGCCGCGTATGCCGGTCGCAGTCATAGCCAGCGAAGGCGACTCGATTTCAGGATGCGACATCTGCCAACGTCCGTTAAACACACTCGGCTTGCCAAAAAGCACATAATCCGTGTCTGTAAGCAATTTGCGCTTAAGGGTGGCTATGCCCTTAAACCATACCACATCCATCGCCTTGCTGCCATCGGAAAAAAGACCTACCAGACGCATTTTGGCTCCTTCTCCGATTGTATTGAGACTGACAAACCGTCCCCTAACCTGCACCGCAGGCATATCTCCTTCAAAATCAGCGATTCTGTACACCGTCGAACGGTCGAGGTAATGCGTCGGAAAATGGTGCAAAAGGTCGTAGGCATTGCGGATGCCCAATTGGGATTCAAGAAGCTCGGCCCGTTTAGGACCTACTCCTTTCACATATTTTATGCTCAGCGCACGCAACGAATTCATTGCATCTGCATGGCGAGAATGCAGCCGGCCACGGCAAGGTCGGCGGGATTGGTAATCTTTATATTGGAAGACGAGCCATCCGTAAGCACTATTTTTCCATAACCGCAATATTCCATAAGCGATGCATCGTCGCTGAAATCAAGGGCTCCGTCTGCGGCATACGCCATGGAAAGCTTGTCGTAGCGGAAAGCCTGCGGAGTCTGTACTGCTCTGAACATTGTCCTGTCCACAGCATCTGAAGCGCCCCCGTCGGTATGTATCCGCCTCAACGAATCAGACACGGCCACAACCGGAATTGCTCCGTCTATATCGCAATCTGCCATGGCCTCCATCACTGCATGAACACAAGCGGCATCGACAAGCGGACGCGCGCCGTCATGCACCAGCACTACTTCCGGCGCATCGGATATTGCGCCTACTGCATTTCGCACCGACTCCGAACGTGTGGCGCCGCCATGCACAATACGAGGAGACTCGAATGAATGCCGGCGGCACAATTCGCACCAATAGTCTTCCATCTGCCGGCTGAGCACAAGCGTCATGGCCGCACCGGGCAAAGCCGACCGAAGGCGTTCTACTGTGTGCATAAGCACCGGCCTTCCCATAAGTTCACAAAATTGCTTCGGCAGAGTTGAGCCAAAACGAGAGCCACTTCCTGCCGCCACAATTATCACATGAGCTTTCATGCCTTATACAAACTCCTTTATTCTGCAAAAATAGGCATCGGAGCCATCATGGCATTGACCTGCTCACGCACGGCCGCTATTGCTTCGGCGTTATCGACATTGTGCAGCACCTCATCTATAAGATCTGCGACAACCGTCATCATAATCACATCGGCTCCACGTGTAGTTATGGCAGGAGTGCCGAGACGTATACCTGACGTCTGGAACGGCGAACGGGTGTCGAAAGGCACCATATTCTTGTTTGCTGTAATATCGGCCTCCACAAGAGCCCTTTCAGCCACTTTACCGGTAAGTTCAGGAAGATTTTCACGCAAGTCTATGAGCACGCAATGATTGTCTGTACCGCCGCTCACGATTTTGTAGCCTTTATCTTTAAGCGCTTTGGCAAGGGCACGCGCATTAAGCAGCACATGGTGCTGATATTCTTTAAATGCAGGCGAAAGAGCCTCTCCGAACGCTACGGCTTTTGCTGCAACCACATTTTCGAGAGGGCCACCCTGCACACCGGGAAAAACAGACGAATCGAGCAGTGCCGACATCATTTTCACCTGTCCCTTGGGTGTAGTCTTTCCCCATGGGTTCTCAAAGTCTTCGCCCATCATTATGACACCGCCACGCGGACCGCGCAGCGTCTTGTGGGTCGTGGAGGTAACAATATGGGCATATCGAAGCGGATTGTCAAGAAGCCCTGCTGCTATCAGTCCTGCGGGATGCGCCATATCAACCATGAAAATAGCACCGATGCTGTCGGCTATACGGCGCATACGGGCGTAATCCCATTCTCTGCTATATGCGCTCGCACCGCCGACGATGAGACGGGGACGCTCTCGCAGAGCAGTTTCTTCCATTTTATCATAGTCGACAAGTCCGGTCTCGGCATCAACTCCATAATCCACAACATGGTATAGCATTCCTGAAAAATTCACAGGGCTGCCATGCGTAAGGTGGCCGCCTTGCGAGAGATTCAGCCCCATAAGCGTGTCGCCAGGATTCAGACAAGCCATAATTGCAGCCATATTGGCTTGAGCGCCGGAATGGGGCTGAACATTTGCCCATTGCGCGCCAAAGAGCTTCTTGAGGCGGTCAATAGCCAGTTCTTCCGCTTCGTCCACCACCTGGCAACCGCCATAATAACGCTTTCCGGGATAACCCTCGGCATATTTATTGGTAAGGCACGACCCCATGGCAGCAAGTACCTGCGGGCTTACAAAATTCTCGGAAGCTATAAGCTCCATACCCATGTGCTGACGTGCGTCTTCGCGCGCGATAATGTCGAAAATCTGCTTGTCCTTATACATAATCTTCTGTTATTTTTGTTTGTTTTTAGCTACTGAGAAACCGAACTTTCCCAATTTTTCACCCAATGCGTAATAACCGCCATGGCAGTAGGCCATAACTCCAGACGCGGCAAGGTCGAACGCTCCTGTGTCAGGGTCAAGAAAGACGTCGTCGGCAATGACATTGACCACATCGGCAATAAACATGTCATGGCTTCCAAGTCTTATTATCTCCTTTACACGGCACTCTATGCAAAGTGGCGATTCCGCTATGGCAGGGCATGCATTAGCATGACCGGGCACCGGCGTAAGCCCCGTAATAGCCCATTTGTCACAGTCACGTCCGGAACGGACTCCGACAAAATCAGTAGCACGTGCCATCGCCTCGGTCGTCAAATTAAGAGTAAACTCCATTCGGCTACGCAACATGCCATAGCTGTGACGCTCCGGACGCACGCTTATATACAGCATCGGAGGATTGGTACAAATCGTACCAGTCCATGCCACTGTCAGCATATTGGAGGTATGCATGTCGCCGCAGGTCACTATTGCCGCAGGCAACGGATAAACCATCGTTCCGGGTTTCCAGTTCACTTTCATAATTGCAAAACTACTAAAAAAATGTGAAACACACGCCATGTTTCCTACAAAGTTTGCTACCTTTGCAAGGCTATGAGAAGCCTGTCAATACTTTTTGCGGCAATATGTGCCCTTTCCGCATCGGCTCAACAAGAAGCCGACTCTCTTGAAGCACAGCCATACTATATACTCATCGGCGAGGCAGAAGAAGCCATAGCAGACAACCGCCATGAGGAGGCTGCCGCGAGACTGCGCGACGCCATGGCTGTCGACCCAGACAACCCCGGCAATGTGCTGCTGCTTTCTAACCTCGGCGTCATATACTGGCGATGCGGGCAAGATTCCATGGCTCTGTCTGTGTTCGACGAAGCACACCGGCGGGCTCCGTCGATGGTGACGATTCTGCTCAACCGCGGACGTCTGCAGCTCGACATGGGAATGAGCCGCCAGGCTTACGACGATTTTGACAAAGCAGTTGAATTGGATTCTCTGAATTGTACAGCACGATATTATCGCGGGACAATGAGCTTGTACGGCGGCCGTCTTGACCTTGCCGAAAAAGATTTCGACATTATAAAAACATTGAAACCGCGCGCACTCGACACTGCGGTGGCTCTAAGCGCACTATACTCGCTGAGCGGCCGCGACCGCGAGGCCGTGCCATATTTTGAACGCTTGATAGAGGAAGACCCTGCTCCCGAATATTATTCAGGACTCGCCGGATGTCTGCTTGCCCTGAGCGAACTAAGCAAGGCGGGCGAAATAATTGATGCTGGACTTAAACGATACAGCTACGACGCAGAATTATACTATTACCGGGCATGGCTTAACCGCGACAGATACAGACTTGACGAAGCCCACGCCGACGCCCGGAAAGCCATAGAACTGGGAGCCAATAAAAATAAAGTTGACGCTTTATTTACGCGATAACCTCATCCGGCATCACTTTATGCCACGGCGGTCAAGCGCATTTCTGTAACGTCTTGCATTGGCACTATGCGTCGCATAGTCCACTGCAAAGTTATGACGGCCGCTGAAATCTTCTTTTGCGCACATATATATGTAATCGTGCTGAGGAGCATCAAGCACAGCTTTCAATGTGGCTGACTCTGCTATCCGAATAGGGCCCGGAGGCAAACCCTCGTTAAGATACGTATTGTATGGAGACCGGACCTGCAGATGACGTCCTATAATGCGACGAAGCGAAAAATCGCCTACGGCAAACTTTACCGTAGGATCGGCCTGAAGTTTCATCCCTTTTTGCAAACGATTGAGGTACAATCTTGCAACAGTACCCCTTTCTTTGTCATCGGCGGTCTCCTCCTCAACGATAGATGCCACTACGGCAACTTCTACCGGACGCAAACCGAGGCGTCGCGCGGCCGACCGCCTTTGTTCGTTCCAAAAGCGGTCACGTGTATCGGCCAGCGCGCTTACCACTTTATATGGTGAAGCAGTCCAATAAAACTCATAACTGTCAGGCAGGAAAGCTGCCGTATATTCGTCACCCGAACGATAGCCGCGCTTCGGCAACACGCTGTCACACGCTTCAAGAAACTCGTCGGGAGTGAACTCCATCACCATACCGGCACGCTCGGCAAGTTGCGACAACGTGCGTATGTTGTTGAAAGTAAATCGAACAGGAGTCTGGCGTTTCTTTCTAAGATTCTGTGCCACACGGAGCGCAGTCATGCCAGGTTCTACGACGTAGCTACCATTGGCTTTGCCCGGGTCTGCACCCGATACTCTGAAAAGTCGCGAAACTTTTCCACCGAAATCATTCCCCAATTCTGCACGAAGACAAGAATCCACTCCTGCGTTGTCACAATACCGCGGTATATTGACTCTGACAGCCTTTACTCCGTTGAAATCCGCAAAAACACAAATTTTAAGGAGTAATGCGGCTGCCAATGCGAGCGCCACAGCTACACACGATACGACAAGCGATTTTTTCATTCTTTGTCGGGCCATATTCCGAAAGGATCAAATGCGAACCAGTCAAAACTTCTGCCACTACTGAGAATGCCGTTTATCTCGCTGAATATGGCATGTGCCGAAATTCGCGCCAGCAAATCGTCCGTGCCGTCGGCAACGGTAAAGCCATCACGCAACATATCCTCGGCAAATCTCCGGGCTTCGATAAGCTTGCCGGTCTTTATCTTTGATATAAGACATATTATTATATTTGCATACCAACTGCCGCTGTCCAAAATGCTGCCATCCTTTTCAGATTCAACAAGCCGGTTTATTGTCTCGAAATCCTGAAGACGGAACAATACATCGAGATAAACCGAGCGGTCCAGCAAAGGCGTCGTGCTGTTGCGTTCGTAGGCTTCAATTACCTGTCTGGCTTCATTATACATTCCGCTGCCACGAAGTTCTTCCGCCCAATCAAGCCACGTGTCCTCGTCACGTTCGTCAGTGGCATTGAAAAACCTGTCGAGCATAAACGACAAGTCGCCCACTCCCGTAGCAAAGGCGTCGGAAAGTACGGCACGGTCGCCGGGAAAGCGGTCGAGACAATTGCGCATCGCTTCGCGTGAAGCGGCCACATTCCCCGTAGCATAATTGACAAATGCAGCCACGCGCTGCACATCGGCGTCATCGGGATATTTTCCTGCCAGAGTCCGGATAATTTCAGCAGCTTCGTCTTGCGTCTTCTCATCGCCTATAAGCATTCTCGCACGCATCTGCGATGCTTCCTTTCCGTCAGGGTCAATGGCAAGGGAGTAGTCCAACGCAGCCATTGCCCTGTCACGCTTGTCAAGCATGTCGAAATCCTGCGCAAGCATATACCAGTAATATGCGTTGAACGGCTCTGCTTCCGTCAGTTCTTCAAGATAAGCAACCGCCTTTTCATAGTTGTGGTTGAGTTCGGACACCACAGCCATTTCATATATGAGAATAGGGGCATATTCCGATTGCCTGCGCAATTGCTTCTCATTGGCCACCAACCAGTCGTAAGCACCGAGCTGCGAGGCAAGTTCCACAAACTGAATCACTTCTTCATCATCAAGTTTGTCAACACCTCCGAGCAGATACTCCAAAGCCCGCTCGGCATCCTTGCCATGTGGCGCCCTCGAACGCAGACGCATAATCTCCCACATAGGCGAATTTTCCTGAGGATTGTCTTCCAGGAATTTGGATGCGGCATCATCACTGACGAACGAATAGAAAATGGCACGGCGTTCTTTTAGCAATGCGCTTTCCGGATAAAGACGCGCACCACACATCAACACTTCCATTTTCAGATAGTCGTCGGCCATATCGCCGGCAAAGTCAAAGAGGTCGATTAGTTCGTCCTCGTCGAAAAAACGCTCGCCTACGGGTTTTGTGAGCGATTTGCGGAATCGCTCACAAAGTTCCTGCCGGCGGTCTTCATTTTCGTCTTCGATCATAGTCGGCCCTTCTCTTTTAAGATATGAGTCAGTTTTTCTTCTGTTCTTTTTCCCAACTGTCCTTGAGAGCTATGGTGCGGTTGAACACCAATGCCTCAGGCGTACAGTCATAGTCGGGGGTAAAATATCCCACACGCTGGAATTGGAATTTTGTACCACGTTCGGAGTTACGGGCCACAAACGGCTCCACTTTCACACCCTCCACAACTCTTAGAGAATCGGGGTTGAGCATCTCACGGAAGTCGCGTTCGGTCTCGGCAGACGGATTCTCAACATTGAAAAGACGATCGTAGAGGCGCACTGTAGCATCAACCGCATGAGGCGCGCTCACCCAATGCAGAGTGCCTTTCACCTTGCGTGCAGCTCCGGGCAATCCGCTACGGCTTTCGGGATCATAAGTGCAGTGTATTTCCGTAATATTGCCGTTCTCATCCTTTACCACATCGGTGCATTTTATTATATATGCCCCTTTCAGGCGCACTTCGCCGCCGGGAGCGAGACGGAAAAATTTCTTGGGAGGATTCTCCATGAAATCGTCGCGTTCTATGAATATCTCTCGGCTGAAAGGCATTTCGTGGGTGCCGGCGCCTTCCTGTTCGGGATTATTGTCCATCTCCACCATTTCCGTCTGTCCCTCGGGATAATTCGTAATCACAAGGCGGACGGGGTTGATAACAGCCATCACGCGTGTTGCTTTTTTATTCAGATCTTCGCGTACTGCATGTTCAAGCAAGCTCACGCTGTTGAGAGCTTCGTATTTTGTATAGCCTATGGTGTTTATGAAGTTGCGTATGCTCTCCGGCGTGTAGCCACGTCGGCGCATACCGCTTATGGTCGGCATGCGCGGGTCGTCCCATCCGGCCACAAGACCTTCTTTCACAAGTTGCAGCAGCTTGCGCTTGCTCATCACCGTGTAAGTAAGATTCAGGCGGTTGAATTCAATCTGACGCGGGCAGTAGTTCTCGTCGGCAAGTTCCTTTACAAAATATTCGTACAAAGGACGATGCACTTCAAATTCAAGCGTACAGATGGAATGTGTCACACCCTCGAAATAGTCGCTCTGTCCATGGGCGAAATCATACATCGGATACACTTTCCATGTAGTACCGGTGCGGTGGTGCGGTGTTTTTATTATGCGATACATGATGGGGTCGCGAAAATGCATATTTGGCGACGTCATGTCTATTTTCGCACGCAGCACACGTGCTCCTTCTTCAAATTCACCGGCATTCATGCGCATGAAAAGATCGAGATTCTCTTCCGGAGTGCGGTTGCGGAACGGACTATCTGTGCCTGGCACTGTCGGCGACCCCTTCTGTGCTGCTATCTGTTCGCTTGTCTGGTCATCGACATACGCTTTGCCTTCCTTGATCAGGCGCACAGCCAAATCAAACAGGCGGGGAAAATAATCCGATGCATAATATTCACGCTCGCCCCAGTCGAATCCAAGCCAATGGATGTCCTCGCGAATGCTGTCAACATATTCCACATCTTCTTTCACGGGGTTTGTATCGTCGAAACGCAGGTTGCAGGTGCCTCCGAAACGCTCGGCCACCCCGAAATCCATGCAGATGGCCTTGGCATGGCCTATGTGGAGATAGCCGTTGGGTTCAGGCGGGAAACGGGTATTAAGCCGTCCGCCGTTTTTACCTGCCTGAAGGTCGTCGAACACAATCTGTTCTACGAAACTCATCGTCTCCTTTTTGCCATTTTCGGCCTCTGTATTTTCTGCCATAGTGTGTAGAATAATATTCTAAGGTAATTTAACACGCAAAATTACGGATTTTTTTAGAAACTGAAGTCATCTTGACTTATTTTAAACATAACAAAATAGAATAAGGAGTGTTAAGAGGGTGTTTGAATTTAAACCAAATTAGACATCAAGAGCCATAACAGACCCTCAATCAGAGTGTTTGTAGAAGAAAACGATTAGTATGCAAATAATCAGTCGTACAGCCGTCCGCTATCGTGGACAGCTGTACGACTGATTATTTGTTTGTCTTTTTAGAGAGTTAATAATTAGAAAGTTTTCATCTGCATACTTGCCCGGGCGTGCATTGCAAATCTATGGGCATTTCACCGCTTGTAGTGCTCCTTATTGTAGCAGAATGGTATCATTCTACCACACAGTCGGTTGTCTTCAGTCGGGAATGGCTATAGCCATGATGGCCATGTAGGGAGATTCTCTTATCGGAACAATTGACCGGCCGCGAAACAGGCCTTCGACCGGGATGATTTGCATATTCCATGTGTCAATTAGAGTGATTTCATAGTCATGATCCTCTGGTAGTTCGAGCATCATCTGACAATGGATGTCACGTCCTGTGTATATCAGGAACCATTTATTGTCACAACCGAGAGTCGGATAATCCTGCCATCCGGTAATACCTTTTACGGGCTTTGCCCCTTCAGGTGATTTTTCAAGAATTTCCTTGAGAAACCTTATAGGACCGTGGCTCTTTCCCCGGAGTATCCCTCCCTTTGACCACCAAAGAACTTCATCGGATTTGTCAGGAGCCACCGAATTATCGGTCAGCAACACCTCGCCGTGTCCGACAAAGCCGCCCGACATAAATCCGGTCCAGAATTTCTGCACCATTTCTTCGGCAGACATTGTGCCCCACACCCATGGTATATTCCCTTCATAACGACATTCATCATATATGACAGGTTTACCATATGCACTGCGCAGATTGCCGCCATTGCCGGTGTCGGACGCTTGTATGCTTACATGGGTAATGTTCGGGTCATTGTGGTCATATAGCTTCACTCCGTTGTGAATACTTCTTAGGTGGCCATAGGGGTCATTCTTGGCAAAGAATCTGAGATGATACTTCCAGTCCTCGTCAGTGTAGGCATTCATGAAATCATATTCATTGGCCATGCTCCACCACACGTTTTTCCAAGCCCCCAGCCGGGAAATCAGATATTGCATGTAACGATCGCGGTCAGCTAGTCCTATAGAACTGAAGCCCCATCGGTCATAGGGATGATACACAATGATATCGGCTTCAATCCCCAGAGAGTCAAGAGAGGAAATACATTGCTCGATATTTCTGAAATACTCGGGATTCGGGCGGGAAAAGTCCCAATGTCCCGCTTCGCCTTCAAAAGGATAAAGTTCCGGCTCGTTATGGTTCCAGTCATAGCTTTTTGGGAAGACACACATGCGCAATTTGTTGAAACAACTTTTACCAAGAGTTTCAACCGTCAGTCTTTTCAATTCATCCGGCTGGTGAGCCCAGGCATAGCACGTAGTTCCCACGGGGATATATCTTGCTCCGTCGGCATAAGCGAAGCCGATAGAGTCTGCTCTGACAGGGCCATGATTGCCAGCTCTTGCCGGCACGCATTTTAACGAGCCGGTTTTCTCTCTGCAGTCTATGCCGTCAAAGGCTATCCGATATTTCCAAAGGCCGGATTTATCAGGCATGAATCTTACCTTGAAAATATCATGGCCATCATAGAAACCTTTGACCCTGACGGTGTCAGGGCCGTTTATAAACGTCGCTTTCACCGTCACATCGTCAAACGGGTTTCCATTGGTCTTGAGCCGGAACGACTGTTCGAAAATCCGCCATTGCTCAACAGTATTGCCGGCCTCTGCCGCATCACAGAAGAAAGATATGACGACAGCCAGCAGAATTATATTGATTCTCATTGTCAGTTTGATATTAAATGATTTTGTTTCAAGCCGGTCCGGAATCAGACCATTCAAACACTGTTCCGCCACGGCGGCTTGCCGATGTCCCTGGCCAGTCGGCAGAGTAAGGCTCACCCGAAGATGGGTCAAGCCCGACATACCTGTTGGTTTTCAGCGAGAGCAACATAAACTGGCCGTGAAGCATATCCTGCCACATAAAAAGACAGTCATCGGTCTCGTGTGGTGACAGCCGCAGGTCACCAGAAAGCCCAAGACCGGAAACCGAAATGAAACCTTTGCCATTCACAGCTTCAAGAACAACCTTGCCATTGCCGCGGTCATGGACTATGAAACGGCAGTTGTCCGACTCATAATCGGCATCGCCTTGCCATACAGACATGACCATCCGGCGGTTGTTGGCCTGCATGCGATGTAAGTTGGAAAGATTCGTAACGCTGATGGTTTTCCCATACGGAATGTTGTGGCTGCGGTCGGCCATGGGTTCTTCAACAACGAAATCGTCAAATTCGGCATAGCCTCCATTATTCCCAAGTCGGTTGAATGCAAATAGTGAAACCCTTGCTCCCTGAAAAGTTTTTGTCTGATAGGGGATCACCGTGCGCGGTCCTACATCACGGAAGTCAATGCCGTCGGTGCTGAAACTGAACTGTGCCCATTCATGCTCGAAATCACCCGTCACTCTAAGATGGACCATGCGGCTGTCCAGATGCATCTCTATCGTCGAATCGCAACCGAGATCATAATAGCTCAACAGTCTTTCCCCATCGCGCATTTCAACGCCCACCCACTCATAAGGAATGTTCAGCAATGCCAAGCCTGCAATGTCACCCTCCTTGAGATTGGAGGCATCAAGCACCACGGTCGACACCGATACCGGGCCGATACCTCGTTGGGTCAGAGTGTTTTTAGCCCAATACAAATCCTTGGCAGGAATCGTGTTCATGCGCAATTTCCCTTTTTGCAATGACCATTTGCTATCGTCGGGTAGATGGTTCCACTGCCATACCGGACGGAGTTTTCCATTATCGAAATTGTCACTTCTGTCATATGGCGCGTGAGGTTCTACCGAGGCAGATACTGTAGGCTTTATCCAAGTTCTCGGTGAGCGGCCGAGATTTCCGGGCAAACCGAAGTATGGCCACCCGTCAACCCAAGTAACAGGTGAAAGGCAGGTAGTGCGCCCTACCGCCAGAAAATCAAGCATCGAAAATCCCCACCAGTCTCCGTTCTCAAGCTGTACTATGCCACCTTGATGGAGAGTGGCACAGCCCATGTTGTCGGCGGCAGGTTTACCGGTTTTCAGAGACCATTTCCCGGCTTCGGGCATGGGGCCGTCCATCGGAAGGTCGAGAGCCCATGTCGAATGTTCGGTCCCCATAGTCTCACGGCAACTGATTACCCGGGTTTCGTAAGGGCCGTATAGACTGTCGGCTCGCGCACACATCATACGTCCCATCGGCGAATAATCAGCGCTGATGATATAATATTTCCCGTCAATCTTATAAACGTGATGTCCTTCTCCCATGGCATTGCCACGTGGGATTATGCAACGGTCACTGCCCTCTACATAGCCGCTTAAATCAGGTTTGATTTCTATGCTGTGGACTTCGTCGTAGCCATAGACGGCATAGATCTTTCCATTGTCAAACAAAACCGAAAGGTCGTGTATGGCACCGCCGAGATTATGGTGAGACCATGGTCCTTCGACCCTGTCCGACACATAGACCTGCATCCCGATTCCGTTGATGTTTGAAAATATGTAGAACTTGCCTTCATGATGACGTATACAAGGAGCCCAGATACCCTGGCCATATGCTTCCTTGCCGTTTTCAAGCCGGAAACAGTCGTCATCGATGTCAATGCGGTCGAACGCATAACTGCGGAAGTCCCAGTTAACAAGATCCTTTGACTCCAGCACTACAAGTCCAGGATTGCAGTGCATAGTAGTCCCAACCAGGTAGAACGAATCACCTACCCTGATTATGTCCGGGTCTGAGAACTCATCGTAGAACAACGGATTTGTATAGGTGCCGTTACCGTTATCGGCAGTCCATGACTTATTTTGTCCGAAGCATGCCAAGGCGGACAGGAAGAATGCCATCACATACCGAAGTCTATTCATGGGTATATCTATGTTCATTTGCGATTGAATTTCCAATAATCAAAATTAAAAAGTTTACATCCCTTTTTCCCTCTGAAGCAAAATGACAGATTGTGGATGCCCGTGAGTGAGGAGGTCAGCCGAGCTGTTATGGTGGTCCATTTCTCCCATCCCCCAGTCGGTGAAACCTTGATTGATGCAATGAGCTGTCCGGTACAGTCACCAGAATATATGTCAATCGCCCCTCCGCGCAGAGCACTGGCCACAGCCACTGTAACCGAATCGGCACCTTTGTCACCAAAATCTACGGAACGGACCTGAAGATAATCTCCGTCATGAATTTCCGACACATAGATTCCTGTCTGGTCGTTCGGCTCGGTCTTAAGCCCCTCGGACCATGCCATCGTCTCGGCCTCCACCCGGCTATAGGGATCGAGCGTGCCAACAGCCTCCACACCATCCTTGGTAGGATATATAGTCGGGATGGTGCCGTCTGGATTATAGTCAAACTGCTCTATGGCCGTCGAACGGTTGAATCCGCTGCCTCCTGGCAGACTGCCGCAGTGGTATATGAAATAGTGATTACCTTTGAAATCGGCAATTCCGCAATGATTTGTAAACGAGCCCATATCCTGCAAAGGCATGATCTGTCCAGCATATTTCCACGGGCCATAAGGTTTATCGCTTACAGAATATGAGATATGCTCCGGCACACCCCCTGCAGCATAGGCCAGAATGTAGAGCCCGTTGCGTCGGTAAAACCACGGACCTTCCTCGTAAAGGTCCTTATAGTCTGCGAAGGTCTTGCCTTCGGCGAGCTTTTCAGGTCCACCGAAGGAATCCTCATTCTGGATAAATTTCCACACCCCGTCAGCTACTTTTTCAACATGGCTACCTGTTATGACGAAATTCCTATCGTAGGAAACCATATCGCGATTGAGTTTGCAGCACCACAGGCCAGGATTTCCCCAATAGAGCCACGCATCACCATTTGGCTCGACGAAAACCGTAGGGTCTATATATCCCCCGGGGCCGCTGACAAGCGGAGCACCGACAGCATCCATGAATGGCCCGGTCGGGCTCTCGGCCACGGCCACACCGATAGCCATGTCGTGAGTTGCCTTGTCTACACAGCAGACATACCAGAAGAATTTTCCATCACGTTCTACACACTGCGATGCCCATGCGCCCCATTCAGCCCATTTGAATGTGTCAAGTGACATCGGAGAACCATGGTCCGTCCAGTTGACCATATCCTTTGATGAATATACCCGCCATTCGTTCATGACAAACTCATTGTGCTCTCCATCCTCATCATGTCCAGTATAGATATAGAACGTGTCATCATAAACCATCGGCGCCGGGTCGGGAGTGAAATTTGTCTGAATAACAGGCCTCTGGGCTACAGAAGAAAACGAAAGCAGCAACAAACCTGCGGTCAGTAGATTTCTGTCCATTGTATTTTTTGTTTTTGGGATAAGAAAATTTCATCTGTATGCGCGGACATATAGAGCCAGTCCATTATCCGCACATACAGAAGATGCGAACTTAGAAACAATCTTATTAATTATTACCTATCTATATCGGGCATGCTGTCGTCTATTCTTCTATTTTCACAGGTGCTCGGTCATAGATGCTTTGCAGTGTATATTCAGGACTATCGTCGGAAACAGCGCGCACCATTGCTGCGACAGCCGAGGCATTATTTTGAATTATCTCGCCTGTCTGCCTATTGAAGATAGCACCCTGTCCTGCTCCCAAGCCCGGTCCGTTGTTATCCCAGAATATCGGCGCGAGTCCGCAGTCGTGAGCCGCCTTGCAGAAGTACTCAAGATAGTAGTCACGGAATTCAGTCTCGCGGCCGGAGGGACGGTTGGTGCACGTGAACTCACCGATATATACCGGTATATTATTGTCTGTAAACCGAGCTTTCAGCCCTCGGAAAATATCGGCCAGACCTTCCTCATCGACATCATCTGCGGGATATTTACCTTCAGTCGCAGTGTGGCCCCATTCAGGAAGATAGGTCCAGTTGCCGCCTTCGTCATAAAACTCCTGACAGAATTTGCCGGGTGAATAGCAGTGGACCGAGACAAGCATACGTCCTATTGTGGGATCTTTCGGGATTTCAAGGTGTTCAATCAGTTCCCATCCGCCGGCATAGCCGGGTATTCCGAGATAGCGGGTAGCGTTTTTGCCGCCAGTAGAACGAACCGCATCGACGAATATCTGAAGCCATTCGTTGAGCAGGCCATACTGACGTCCGTTGTCCGTGAGATTGGCTCCCCATCCCCAGTCTCCGTCATGAATCTCATTGAAAGCCTCAAAGATAAGAAAATCGCCTGTGTCTACAAAACGTTCGGCAATCTGCGTCCACACCTTTTGTATCTGGTCCTGAACCTCGAGATTCTTGGCCACGTTGGCAGCGGCGGGTTTGAAGTCGAGCCAGTAGCCATAACCGCCCGAACCATCGTGGTGGATGTTGATGATGATATTGAGGCCGGCTTTTTCAGCATAGCCTACGATTTCTGCCACGCGCTCGAGACGGCCGTCAATCTTATAGTCGGGAGCCGGACCTATGTGACCTAACCATGTGACCGGCAGACGCACAGTCTTGAATCCGGCCGCCTTGACTTTGTCAAACAGCTCCTGTGTCAAGGGATAGTTGAAGTCGCAGAGTTCGTCGGCAACCCCGTTCTTATATGCGTCCATATGGTTGCCGGGATTCCATCCCAAGCCCAACCAAGCAGTTATGTCGGAAACCGAAGCCAGAGGGGTGGATGACTGGTTGATGGCCAAAGTCTTGGTCTCAGTCCCCGAGATGATTTTCACGATGGCTGTACGGTCGTTGCCGGAATTTTCGGCAACGGTAACGTTAAGACGATATATCGAAGCTGTCAGACGTTCGAGTTCCAGATTGACCCAGTTTGCACCGCAATCTATTTGTGGAGCCACCTCTGATTTGATGCGGAATGAGTTCGAGGCACTTTCCTTCTGGAATGACAGCAAATCATTTTCAAGTACGAAGTTGATCTTTTCAGGTGCGGGATTGTAATCATCGTCATCCGAACAGGAAGTTGCCCCGACGGAGATGATCAACGACAGAAAAATCTGTAGAATATAACTTGTTTTCATTTGTTATCAGTCTGTTATGGGTTTACATACATGCGGAAATTGTCAAAGTAGACAGCTATGTCCTGAACATTGTTGGGGTTGCAGACATGGAGATAGACCGATGTCAGATTCTGACGGACCTCGCCGAATGTCGCCACCGATGTAAATTCAGCCATAGGAATAGAGCAACACATCCAGCGGCCATGTTCACAGCGGCCGGTTATGCGGTCTTTATATCCATCGAAGAAATACTGGCCCTGTGTGGGAGTCGCATCACATAGTATGAACCATGTATCCATACCGTCGACATACGGATAGTGCATATAACACTCATAGCGGAACTCTACTTTTTCAATTGGGGTGTCGTCAGGTATATCTGTAATCTGGGCTTCGCCGAGATAAAGTGGCCCCCACCAGCCGTTGCCAATCTGGGTTGTGCCCTCGATACCCCAGAACTTGCCCGAAGTGTTGGCAGGTTTGTTGTTGGCAGTGGTTTCATCCACCGATTTGCCTAAATCGGTACCGCCCCAGAAATAACGTCCATAATTGTCGAAGTCAATCATAACTCTAGACTTCTGATAGAACGGCACTGTGTCGCGTCCCTGCTCGGTGATTAGAATCAGACGGCCGCCCTTTTCCGGAAGCGAGGGCAAGGAGAATGTAAGCTGTGTATTGTCATCGTTTGCGATGATGTCTTTGGCCGGTATCGTAATCTCGTCTTTACCAATCATGATCGCCACTACATCATCGAAATCCTTGCCGAATATCGTACACGGCTCACCCCAGACCGGCATGTCTGACGATATATCTTCGATTACCGGAGGCTTGGGTTTTACAGAACTGAATCCAATGACCGACGGGCCGGAATAACATTCGAGAACAATATATCCCTTATCAGGGAATGTGGCCGGCATTGTAGCCGTGATTCCATCAAATGACGCGTTGACGGTAAATTCGCTGATTTCATATTTGGCCACAGGGCCTTCCGGCTCTATAGGGTTGCCCTCCTCATCGACCTCATATGGATTGGTCTCGGAGATATAGAGGCTTTGTACCTCATAGAAATTCTCACCCTTGATACGTATCTCCTGACCCGGCGCCAATGGCTGCTCTCCTAACCAGTCGGCGGTATATGATATGAGATATGGAGCCGGGGAATTCACATGGAATGCATAGGTCGCGACGCCGTGGTCAGTGACAATGCGTATCTCCGGCTTAAGATTCGGATCCTCTCCGACTAGTTTCAGCTTTTCGGGTATTGACAGAATGATATCGGTCGACGTGACATAAGTCGGATTGAATGAAATCATCTGGTCATTGATATATATTTCTTTGGCCCCATTCAGATTGCGCCCCATGATTACTATAAGCTGCCAGCGCTCTCCTTCGGTGAAAAGGCTGTCGGGATTTTCAATCGAACGCACGCCGGTAATCATCGGCAGGCCGTCATTGTCGTCGTCCGGACTACATGAAGCAAAGAACAAGACCTGCATCAGGCAGACTATGGCCACGCAGAATAAAGTTTTATAGTTTTTCATAATTGTCTGTCGATTAGAGTCAGTCTTTAAAATCATAATTTACCGGTTCGTCCTTCAGCAATGGATTCTGAATGACATCGTTTTCAGGATATGGCATAAACATCTTGCTGCCGATTACCACCACAGGCGAAGTCGGTTTAATCAGGCCTTCAAATGTCAGTTCGCCATCCGAATCTTTCTTAACTTTATCGGCACGGGTGCCACGCTCCTGATTATTGATAAGATTGAGAATAAGATCAGGTTTCCATTTGAACCAGCTGACGTATTCATACCAGTTGGTGTACTCCATGCAGAATTCTATTCGGCGTTCGCGCATAATGTCTTCGAATGTTATGGATTTTTTGGGGTCAATCTTCGCACGCTCACGAATCTTGTTAAATGCTTCCAATCCCGGGCCTTCTGTGAGTTTATCGTTGTTTCCGAGACAGGCTTCCGCATAGGTCAGATATGTGTCGGCCAGACGGATTATGTAGGTATTTAGCGGAGAACTCATCGGAGCCACAAACCCGTCATTATCATCGTCGGGACCTCCGATGGCTCCTTTCTTAATCTGAGCGCTTTCTCTGTCATAACGATACCCCCCGTCGGCGATATTTATTTCAGGATAGAAGCTGAATTGAGTCAGATATGTGGCGTTGCGGCGGACAGTGTCGGCATGCTCGTACTGTTTGAGCATTTCTATCGGAGCAAAGGGAGAACCCCATGCTCCTACGCCGCCGGTCATATCATTGATTGAAAGAATTGAATAGAGGGTGTTTTGCGTGCCCCATTCGCCGAGAGGAACCCACTGCATGGCCAATAGTGACTCTTCATTATTATTGAACTTATATTTGAAAAGGTCGGCATACTCGGGAAGAAGTTTCAACCCGCTCCTGTTTATGACATCTTCACACAGAGCCTTACATTTCTCAAGGTCAGATTCGTCTCGTGTTCCGCCGTTCCATCCGGAGCGGCACAGATATACTTTTGCGAGAAGCGCTTTGGCCGACCAGCATGTCGCACGCCCTTTTGTCCCGATTTCAGGAAGATAGTCGGCAGACGTCTCAAGGTCGCGGATAATGAATCTGAAAACGTCCTCCTCTTTGTTTAGCGGACGTATGGGATTGTCGACGATGTCCTGATTGTTTTCAAACAGAATCATAGGTCCCCAGAACCTCACCGCATAAAAATAAGCTGCGGCTCTCATCAGCCGCGCTTCTCCTATAGCCGTGCGGATACCGGCCTCGGTGCAGTCTCCTCCAGCTTTCGTCTGGCAGGCATCGATGATGGAGTTTGACATGGTCACCACAGCGAAAAATGAACGCCATATGTTCGACAGGTGAGGGTTTAGAGCCGTTACCTGCATGGTGTTGAATTCCGGTGCGTTCCACGCGTCGAAACATTCATTGGCCATGCTGCTTATGTAGAGGGCTCCTTCGCTGTTGTATTCAAACCATGGGCGGTTATACAGCACTGAAGTCGCGGCTTCGAGGGCTTTATCGGAAACGTAATATGTCCCTTCCACATAGTTTCCTTGAGGCAGCTTTTCAAGATAGTCTTCTCCACATGACGGCAGACATACGGCTATTCCAATTCCTAATAGGGTGATATATGATTTTTTCATTGGTATTCTTGTTAGAGTGAAACATTAAGGCCGAAAGTATAGATGACCTGTGACGGATAACGGGCATAGTCGATGCCGCGCGTCAGCACGTTGTAGTGATATGCTCCAATCTCAGGATCAAATCCTTTATACTTGGTGAATGTAAAAGGGTTCTGCACATTGAAATAGAGCCTGAGATTTCCAATAGTGGCTTTTTTGAGCAGAGATTTCGGGAATGTATAGCCTAAGGAGATATTTTTTACTCGCAAGTAGGATCCGTCTTCGACAAAGAAACTGCTCATGCGGTTGTTGTTGTTTGAATTGTCGACAGCAATACGGCAGATTGTCGCTTCGGGATTGGTTACGTGCATATTCTCCATCGTATGTCCGCCATTCGGATCAATTAGTCCGACGTTCGCAAGGTCGGTGACTTCACGGAGCAGGTTGGAGTTACGCATCGGGTCGGTGTAGATCTGACGCAGGAAGTTGAACACCTTGTTGCCATAGACTCCGACAAGTGACATATTCAAATCAAAATCTTTGTAGGTGAACGTGGTGTTGAAGCCATAGGTAAACTTTGGCTCAGGGTTACCTATGAATTTTCGGTCGGCTTCTGTGATGACTCCGTCATGGTTCACATCCTCGAAAATATAATCGCCATACCATATTTCATTTTCTTTTATTGTCTTGTTTTCGGGTATGGCCACCAGAATTTTCTTGAAATTGTCGTCAAGCATGAAATCCCCGTTACTGTCCTTGACATAAAAATCGTCAGCTTCTCTGAACATACCAACGACATTATAGCCGTAGAACTGACCGACAGGCTGACCGACAATGGTCTTGGTATAAGTGTCAGCACCGATTGTCCCGGTGATACTTGATGTATTGGTGTAGAGTTTTGTCACCTTGTTGCGATTGAGCGAAAAGGTGATGCCGGTTCTCCATGTGAAGTCGCGCGTGCTGATATTTACCGTATTGAGAGTGAATTCAAATCCTTTGTTTTCTATGGCTCCTGCATTGACCCAAGGCGAAGATATGACCGACGTCACATAGCTTGGCAACGATGCCTGCATCAGCAGATTGTCAGTCTTTTTCAGATAGCCGTCAATGATGAATTCCAGACGGTTGTTGAACATCGCCAAATCAAGGCCTACGTTATAGGACTTTGTCTCTTCCCATTTCAGTTTGTCATTTGAGTAATTTCCGGCATAAAATCCGGCGCCCCAGATTGTGGCGCTGGATGCCATCGAGGTGCCATATGCATATGCCGCAATGTTCTGGTTGCCGACTATGCCCCATCCCATACGGAGTTTCAGATTGTTGAGCGGCTCAATCTCTCTGAGAAATTTTTCCTGACTGATTCTCCATCCGAGTGCGATCGACGGAAACCATCCCCAGCGGTTGGCTTTGCCGAAGTTCGACGAGCCGTCGGCGCGAAGGGTGAAGGTCAGCAGATAACGGTCGTCAAAATTGTAATTGGTTCGGCAGAAGTATGACTCCATGGAGCCAGAACCGCGTGAACTGTTGTTTTTGGCTGTGAGCGCGTCTCCGGCTACAAGTTCGTGGACTGAATTAAGGAAGAAGTTTCGGCGTGAGCCAGAAAGATATTCATATTCGTTTCCATTTGACTCATGGCCAAGCATCAAATTGAAATGATGTTTGCGTATTTGCTTGTCATAGGTCAGGAAAGTCTTGAAAAAATAGTTTTTGCCATTGCTGGCGCTACGTGAGCTTTCGGAATCCTGAGTAAAGAAACCATAGTCATATGTAGGACGGTAATAATAATGGTTATTGTAGTTGAAACCGCCGCCATATTCAAGGCGAAGTGTCAAGCCATTGAGTATATTGAAGTCAGCCCATATATTGCCGAAAAAATTGGTTCCACGGTCATAATCCTCGCGCAGAATGGCGTCAGCCACGGGGTTGGCATAAAATGTTCCGAAGTTATCATCTTTGGCTTGAAAGCCATATGACCCGTCGGGGTTCCTGACCGGTACGTTGGGATGCTGGTCAAGTGCAGTGCGGATGATGTTACCATTATCAATCGTATTGGTCTGCTTGGTTCGGGACAATGAAGCGCTGACACCAATTGAAAGCCATTTGGTGATGTTGGTGTCAAGATTGATTCGGCCTGACAGACGTTGGAAATCCGAACCGATTGCAATACCGTCTTGATTGAGATAGCCTAGTCCCAAGGCATAGCGCCCCCAGTCATTGCCTCCGGAAACGGATACCTGATGGTTATGCATAGCGGCAGTTCTGAAGATTTCATTCTGCCAGTCTGTGCCTGGTCCGAGAATTGAAGGGTCGCCGAATTCTTTGGTGGCTCCAAATCCCATTACTTCGGCTCTGTGGTTGCGGTAGATTGCGAATTCGCGAAGATTCAGAACATTGAGACGTTCCGGAATCTGCTGGATACCATAGTAGCCTTCATAACTGAGCCTGGTCTTTCCGGCTTCGCCTCTCTTTGTGGTGATCATAATCACTCCGTTGCTTGCACGTGAGCCGTAGATTGCAGTCGCGGAAGCATCTTTCAAGACTTCCATGGACACGATGTCGGCCGTATTTATTGACGACAATGCGTTGGTATTGCCGTCGGATTGCCCTGATAGGGGCACTCCGTCAATCACATACAGCGGCTCGTTGCCATTAAGCGAGTTTGTGCCTCGGATGCTGACAGAGATACCGCCGCCAGGCGCACCCGAATTCTGTGTGACCTGGACGCCTGCGGCCTTACCCTGCAGGGCCTGATCAAGCGATGTTGCCACTGTCTTCTTTATATCGTCAGCAGACACCGATACAACAGAACCCGTAAGGTCACTGCGTTTCATAGTACCGTAGCCTACTACGACGACCTCATCAAGTGCTTCGGCATCTTCTTTGAGAAAAATGTCGCCTTTTGTCCCATTGTCCACTTTGACTGTCTGAGGCAGATAGCCGATATATGAGAAAGTGACCGTATGGTCCTTTTTCACATTAATTGAAAAGGCACCGTCGGCATCAGTAACAACCACGGCTCCCGATGAGGCTTTTACAGTAGCACCGATAAGCGGACTATCATCATCGGCCCCTCTGACAACACCTGAAAATTTGACTTCTTGTGCAAAGCCCGGAATACAGACTGTCCCAAGCATAAGTATGGCGAATGTTGATTTCAACATATTACGCCTACTTTTGCTTTTTAATTTGCGTAGCTTCATGATATATATTTAAAGTATGTGAATATTTGATAATGCCGCAGGGCTATCTGACGAAACGCCATTGGTCAAATTTAAATTCTCCGTCGCGATAGACGAAGCAAAGGTCATGAACCCCCTCGAGGGGCTTGTCAAGGCCTACAATGACATTTTTCCAGTCAGGATCATTTACATACAGACTTGCAACAGGCTTGCCTTCAGGCCTGCCGGTATAGACATCTATTACTCCTTTTCCAGCCACCAGTGCCTCAAATGCCGTGGCCCCCTTGCCGAAATCAACTTTACGTATCTCTGTGCGCTGGTGTCTCCCCAGATTTGTCGCAACCATGTTGCCGGGCATACTGGTGTGTTCGAATTCCATCCCAAGGGTGGCGGCCGCTGTCTCGGCCTGCTGCCAGTCAAACGGATTTACGCAGCGAATCTGCCAGACTCCGCTGTGAGTCATCGTGCCAGTGGCTATTTCCGATTTATTTTCATTGACATCCAGACGATCGACACAGATGTTGCGGTAACCGGTCTTTATACCTCTGAAGTCGGCAAGATGGTTGTTGTGGTAAAAGATGTAGTAGTTGTCTTCGAACTTCAAAAAGTGAGTGTGGTTATTACTTGCCGACAGGCCATATCCGGCAGCATTATGAAGAACATCACCGCGGAATTTCCAACTGTTTTTTTCGAGCGGACTGGTTGAGGTCATGTAGCTGATTGAACAGATTGAAGGGCGCTTTGCGTCATTGACGTGCCACTCGTCACGATCAACCCAGTCGGTGCTGTATGAATAAATCCATGTCCCGTTGATATAGTTCAGCTCGCTCGCCTCAAAGAAATATGGCGCAGGGATTTCGGCAATTTCACTATCTATGCTGAGAAGGTCTTTACCCAGCCTGACAATTCGTGCGCTTCCGGGGAAAAGCTTTGTCGCTGATGATGATTTCCCTCCTCCGAATGATAACCAGCCTATGCCGTCTTTGTCTATTACGGCGCCAGGATCAAACGGAGCCGGACAATCCTTCAGACCCGGAGTGTTGACGTCGATTATATCATGTCCGAGAGGATCGGTCCAAGGACCCACAGGCGATGTCGCAGTAAGCACACCGATTCCGCCTCCACCATGAGAATAATAAAGATAAAAATGAGTCTTATCGTCATCTTCAAGCCTCGAGATGATTGAGGGCGCCCATGAGACTCCTCTCTTACCCGTCCACGGAGCCGCCTTTTCAACATCGATAATGCCATGGTAGGTCCAGTTAACCATGTCGGACGATGACATCATGACGAGCGAGTGTATATGGGCATAACTATTTTGTGTTCCCTTGCCTACGGAGTCAATCTCCTGCTGGTCATTGGTGCCATAGACATAGATGCGGCCGTTGTGTTCCACTGCGGTAGGGTCGGCGACATACATGAAATCCAACAATGGGTTCCCATCACCCGTGTGAAGTTTGGGAGAGGCTTCAAATCCATGAGTACAGGTTGAGGTCTCAGGTATGAGCGCGACCGACGGCTGGCTCAAGGCCATGGCCGACGCCGTCGCAAAAATGACGGATATAAAACGATTAAGAATCATAATGTGAATAAAAAGATGATTGGTCTTGCAAATATAGCAGACCAGCCTTTTACATTATGTCCTTTTATGTATTCGCGAGGTACTCCTGATGTATCCGGAAATCATGGCAGCCCCTTCAGGAATTCAGAAGGTAACATGCCAAATTCATTGCGGAAATTCTGCGCAAAACGTTTGGGCGAATTGAATCCGCATTTATAAGCCACCTCCGCTATCTGCATCTGACTGTTGGCCAAAAGCTGGCGCGCCCTCTTGAGTCGTATCGTCCGTATGAAATCAGCCGGGCCCTTCCCGGTTATGGCCATAAGTTTCTTATACAGATAGCCTCGGCTGAGGGCCAGTTCCTGACTTAGTGTCTCGACTGAGAATTCAGTGTCTTCCATGTGTTCTTCGACAATCCTGATGGCCTTCTCTACAAGTTTTTCATCAAGCGAGGTTATTGTGATTTCGCTTGGCTCGACCTTAATGTGGTTTCTGAACATGCGGTGATTGCGTTCGGAGAGTTCGATAAACTTGTCTATGCGCAGTTTGAGCAACTGGTAGTTAAACGGCTTGGTAATATAGTCGTCCGCACCAAGTTCAAGTCCCTCTATGCGATACTCATCGGCGCTTTTGGCTGTCAACAGAATCACCGGGATATGCGACCTGCGGATATCACTCTTGATGCGGCGACATAGTTCCATGCCGTCCACCCCGGGCATCATGACATCACTGATAACAAGGTCTATGTTTTCATTATCAATGATTTCAAGGGCCTTCTCTCCGTTATCGGCCGTAACGACCGAGTATGCGTCAGACAGTATGTTGGATATGATTTCAAGATATTCCTTGTTGTCGTCCACAAGTAGTATGCACGGTTTCCGGTTTCCGGTTTCCGGAGCATCCATACTATCCGTACTATCCGGGACACTTGAGCCACTCGCGTCACTTGTGACATGCTCCATGGGATGACGGCAGCTTTCACTCATGTAGCCATCTGCTGTTAGACCCACGATTTCCCCGCAGGGGGCGTTGCCTCGGAGAGGAATACTGAAAGCGAATATGCTCCCAGAGGGATTATTGTCGGCTATGCTTATCTCGCCGCCGTGCATACGTATATATTCATTTGCGATGTGGAGCCCGATGCCGCTGCCTGTTTTATTCTCGCTTTGTTCTCCCTGAAAGAAACGCTCAAAGATGTGTTTCCTGGTCTCGTCCTTTATGCCGACTCCGGTATCTGACACACTTACTGTCACTTCAGAGTCATCACAACAGACATTGACTGTGACCGTTCCCCCGTCAGGAGTATATTTGAATGCGTTTGACAACAGATTGTTGAGTACTTTTTTGATTTTATTCTGGTCGTAGCTGAAAACCAGTTCCTGTATTCGACTCTCGACTTTGAACCGTATATTGTGGCTTGAGGCATAGTCGTCGAATGCCTGACATGATGACTTTATAAAACTGATGAAATCACTGACGCTGCAGTGTAGCGTTTCTGCTCCGACATCAAGTTTCCGCAAATCAAGAAGTGAATTTATCAGATTGAGCAGATGTGTGGCGTTGTGATGCATCGTGTCGAGCATCTTTTTCACTGTCTCGTCTTTGGTCCGCTTCATGAGCACTTGCAGCGGCACCATAATCAGCGTCAGCGGCGTGCGCAAATCATGGCTGATGTTAGTGAAAAATTTCAGTTTGATTTCGTTAATCCGAACTTTCTGCTCACTCTCTATTTTCTGCTTCTGATAGGCCAATTTCCGCCTGTGTTTGCTTCTAATATTTTTATAGATAACATATATCAGCACGATTGCAGCCAGCAGATACAGGCAATAGGCCCACAATGTGAGATAGAATGGCGAAAGCACAATTATATCTATTCCAGCCGCATCACTACATTCGCCGCCGAACTGACAGGCCTTTACAAGCAGACGGTATTTACCAGGGGGGATAGATGCGAAGGACACTTTGTTGATGGATGTAGATAGCCATTGATTGTCAAGGCCTTCAAGCTTATACTGGTAACTCAGGTTGTACTGGTTCATGATATCACAAGCTGTGAACCCAATGGTTATCAGTTTGTCATCATGCGCTATTGTTAGGGAGGATGTCTTTTCCAATGATCTGGTCAACAATACACGGCCGTCATAAAGCGAATCGACTGCAATTGCTTGGGCTCCTATGCTCAGATTGGTGAAAATGACCTGAATATCGTTGCGACGGGCATTGGATATCTTCTTAGGAAAAAATGTCACACATCCGCTGGATGTCCCGAATATCAGATTGTCGTCGGGTAGCTTTGCAATTGCATTGGTGTTGAAAAAACTGCTGTTCAACCCGTGCTTGTCAGTGTAACTGCGTACTGTATAACTCAATTCTCCGTCAGCACCCCATTCAGGCAAGATAATGGAAAGCCCATTGGACGTCGCCACCCAGACATGGCCGTCGTCATTTATGGCCATCTCATGAACCATATTGTTACACAGGCCGTTTTGCGGATTGATACTATACAGTGAGTCAGACTCTGCGTTCCATATTGTTATTCCTTGATTATGTCCTAACCATAATTGTCCCGACTTATCTTTCAGGATGGCCGAAACATAACCATCCCCGAAGGTCTGGGTTTTCCTATTGTTTGAATTGTGGTACTCATGACGTTTGGTGTTGATATTGACGCTATAAAAACCATCAAAAGTCCCGACATACATAATCTCGTCTCCATCATAGAACAGTGTCATCGAGCTTATCGGCGAGCCGTCAGAAGCGACAAGCGACATAAACTGTCCCGATTCAGGCTCAAGATATTGAGTACCGTTTATGGTAGCAATCCATACATTCCCATTTTTGTCCGACTGGACGTCCCACACAATATCTGAAATCAACGAACTGTTGGCTACCGTAAAGTGCCTGATGCCATTGCGGTTTATACGATAGATGCCGTTGCCGTAGCATCCAGCTGAAACAGTTCCGTCTTTGTCTTCGTCAAGGCATATTATCGAACCATTGAAAACAGATGAAATTTTTTCGGCCCTGCCGCTGTCGTTCACATTTTTTCTGTATAATCCATATCCGTCAGTTCCGGCCCAGATACGGCCTTCACGGTCGACAAGCAATGCGGTAATATCGTCCAATCCGAAAAATCCATAGTCCTCAAACTGGAGCTGAGTGTCGTTGCAGAATGATATTCCCGATTTGTTATGGCCAAACCACAAAGTATTTTCGGCATCATGATAGATATATGAAACATTATTGGATGGTAACGATCCCGTTGTCATCGAATCGTGGACAAAATGCTCAAGCGCCCCGCTTGACTGGTTGTAAATGTACAGCCCATTGTGGTCGGTTCCTATCCACACATGGCCGCTCTTGTCGTCAAGAATACTGCGTATACCCTTGCTTTGGGTCAGATCCGAGCTCGGCAAGGGCAACGGAGTCCATCGGCTCGATTTCTTCCGATAAAAAATTTCGTCATTATGGTCCGAAAACAGCCACAACCCTTGCTTATAATCAGCATAAATGTGATTGAATCCACTGACATTCTCAGGTGTGTTTATATACCCTATTGCCAGACGAGATTTATCGATAACACATATTTCTCCGGTATCCAGCAGAATATATATCCCTGACGAGTCATCAGATATACCGAAGTTTGAATGCAGCGTCCCTATCGAATGGGGTCTTGATTTCAGCTTTCTGGTCGACATGTCAAAAAAGTGTATAGTTTTGTCAGTCAATATCCACAGATTCCGACTGCAGTCAACATACACACAATAGTTTTCATCCACATCGATTCCGTATCCGGCCAGCAGCTTCGGCACCTCAACCGAAAACGCATCTTTATCACGATTGAAAACCGAGTAATTCCTATAGCTTCTCACCCAGATATTACCGTCACAATCCTCCTGTAATGACTGGATATCATTAAGATAATCTTTGGTGGCATTAGAAGATGAATGGATTCCATAAAGTTTATATTCATATCCGTCATACCTATTCAGTCCGGACGCCGTGCCCACCCACAAGAAACCGTCCTTGTCCTTCAGAATAGCCTTGACATTGTTGTTTGACATGCTGTTTGTTGCTTCAAGTCTACGGAATACATGATGTTCCGTGGCAGAAACTGCGATAGCAATCACTACTGAACAAAAAAACGGGACAAATCGGATTATACTCATTTGGCTGCACAATTTGGAATACAAAATTAATGAATATCCAATGTGTGTCAAATATCAGTCCCCCTTTCAAAGTCCCGTTATGTATCCTAAACGGTATTCTGATGAAACATCCAGCCTACCATCTTTAATCCTAACTGCTTTGAAAACGATATTTTTCAGAAAATGCGACAAGATAGTGTACAGCCATATTTACCATGTGAAAATAACAATGTCCGGACAAACAAATATAGAAAGCGTGCGCGGAACATTCCGCGCACGCTTTCTATATTTGTCAGATATTCATCAGTTAATCTGCACTACAAGGTAGTTGCTGAGACTCCAGAACGAAGCAGGGTTGGTGATACGGAGCACCTTCTGTCCGTCCACATCTTCAATGACATAGGACGATTCGGGCTGGTTTGTCAGCACTTTGGCTTTGTCGCTATGCAGCGGAATGGTGGTCAGAGTGCGTTTGTCGGCTGTAGTGAAGAAATTGCGGTCGAAATCACCTTCCATAATTTTAGTTTTGCGCAGGAAGCCGGTTTCAATGATTTCATTGTCTTTAAGCTCTTTCTTGCTGCCCACGGCATAGAAGCATGTGTTGAGTTCATTGGCAAGATCAACGCTCTGCTGCTCCGCTTCGTCTTTTTGGGCTGTCACTGTGGTGACAGTAGTGTTCAGAGAATCGACAGCCGTGTTCAATTCGCCGATACGGGCTTTGGCCGCAGTAAGGTTGGTCTTAAGCGACTCAATTTCATTGCTCTGAGTGTCAATTTGATTGCGCAGGGTAGCAATTGTGCTGCGCAGGTTGTTGTTGGTCAGAGTGGAGTTGTTGAGTTTTTTCTCAAGTTCTGCAAGCTTTTCACGACGCTCCTGCAATGCTTTCTGTATCGAGGCAATGTCGGCCTGAATCTGTTCACGCTGACTGGGCGTCTCGCCACCGGCATTGGCATTTACAGTAAGTATGTTTTCGAGGTCTTTTATCTGATCCATTCCCTGCGAAATCTCATTTACGAGAAGGAACAGCTGATCGCGGTCTGCAACAGCATTCTGCAGCTCTACTTTGGAAGCATCGGCAATGGCTTGCTTATGCGCTTCTTCTGTTTCGTTTTTTTGATTGCAAGCGCTCAACGCGAGCAGAGCGCCCAATCCGGCCAATAATGTCTTTTTCATGTTGCTTTAAAATAAATAGTTAGTAGCGTGTATGTTAAAAAAGTGACCGATCGGACGTCGCACCCTACTCTTCTCCGGAGCGGTATTTGTTGCGATGCTCCCTGCACCGCTCGCGGTCTTTCCCGGACACTATGATAACAATTTCACCCTTCGCTTGGTTCATCTGGAAATAATCACGCAAGCCTCCGAGGCTGTCGCGATGCGTCGTTTCATGGATTTTTGAGATTTCACGCACCACAGCAGCCTGCCTGTCGTCGCCACATGCCGAGGCAAGTTCGGCGAGAGTGCGCGCCAGACGCAACGGCGATTCATAGATTACAAACGTTCGCTCGTCCGAGGCCAGTTCTGCCATTCGTGTGGCCCGCCCTTTCTTGGGTGGCAGAAAGCCTTCAAAAACAAATCGGTCGCATGGCAACCCGCTGTTGACAAGAGCCGGGACGAAAGCAGTGGCCCCGGGGAGAGTCACGACACGGATGCCACGACGCCGGCATTCGCGCGACAACATAAACCCGGGATCGCTTATCCCCGGAGTTCCGGCATCGCTTACGAGGGCAATGTCCTCTCCGGCCTCAAGACGGCTCATCACAGGGTCAAGACTGCCATGCTCATTGTACTTATGATGGCTGCTCATGGGAGTGGCTATGTCAAAATGCCGCATCAGCACAGCCGACGTGCGCGTGTCTTCCGCCAAAACCAGCGATACGGATTTGAGCACGCCCACCGCACGCGGAGACATGTCGGAAAGATTCCCCACAGGCGTGGGGACTATGTAAAGCGTACCACTCACAGGCGACCTCCGAAATGGGCGTTTATAATGTTCATGAAATCCTCAGCGTCTTCTCCTTCCATGTCTATCACACGAGACAGATATTGCTCAGCTTCAGCATAGCCGTTCATCGCCTCCAATGTGTCGAGCACCTCGCTGAAGCGTGCGTCGCTACCTCCGAACAGCGTGCGCCGGAAACGGAATTTGTCATTGAGCGTGAAGGCACGCCGAAGATCGGCCGATTCTTTTCGCGCTATTAACTCGTCCACCTTCAGCGATTCCGACAGGGGGCGCATGTCTATGGCCGGTTGAGCCGCAGCTTCCACTACGACTTCCTGCTCAGCTTCAATTTCAACTACATGTTCCGGCTCGGCGGACACAACATCAGGCAGTTCTTCGGGCGCAGATTCCACCAAAGCCTCCGGTGCCGGTGTCACGTCCATCTGTTTTTCAACCTCGACAAACGACTCTGGCTCAAAACTCGCCGGCGGCGTCTCCTGCACCACAGGGGCAGAATCTGACACATGGTCGCAGTCCCATGCCTGACGGAAAATGTTGCAGTATATCTCGAAAGCATCACGAATCTGCGGCGCTATGTCGTCGCGCACTTCGGGACGTTCGATAGCCACACGCAGCAAACCCTCCATTCGCAGGCCGGCTGCAAGAAGACCGCACAGACGCCCTTGGGTGAAATCATCGTTACTCTTGATTGACATGGAATTGTTCTAACAAATATTTACTTATCGCATCGCGCACTTTGGCTCGCGGACAATAGAATCCGTTTACCATCACTACGACGACATGCGAAGGACTTTCATTTTCATCAAGCAGATAGCCGGCATAGCACTGCACGGCATTCACACTGCCGGTTTTTAGCGCAAGTTTTCCCTTCAATGGGGTTTTGGCCATGAAATTTTTCATCGTACCATCCACCCCCGCACGTGGAAAGAATGCGGGATATATATCGGAATGCGGACCTTTGGCCATCCATTCGAGCACTGCGCCGAGTGTGCACGGTGCAAGCCTGTTGCCACGCGCCAGCCCGCTTCCGTCGAATATTCCGGAATAAGCAAGACTTATGCCACGCGCTCCCCACAGTTCTTTTTCCCGCTTAATAGCATTCTTGCGGGTATCATCAGGGGCTATGGAGCGCAGCATTCCTTCTGCCATCATATTGTCGCTTCTCACCATCAGGCTGCCCAATATGTCGGAAGCTTCCGGCGATTTATGCACATAAACCGATGCAGACTCCGCTGTAGCCGCAATGTCAAGATTTTTCCCCGACAATTCTATACCGGCCGAACGGATACGTTCTGTAAGTTCATAAGCCAGCACTTCGGCAGGATTAGGCATCGTCGTACTCACACTCCATTTTTTGTTGGAGATATCGCGTCCCCACACCGTCAGCAAATCAGAGTTCACACCACGCAACAGATCGGTGCCGTCGGCATCATGCCGCAAATCCACACGCAGTCCTGGCACATACGGCTTTGTACGCCCCGATGCAGGCCACAGACGGAACACATTGTCGCGCCAATTGGCGCCGTACAATGCGGCGCCATAGCTCCATGCCAAATCCTCGATTTCCCACTGAGGCACCGCACCGGGATCTTTCAGGCATTCAACCACCCTTATTTTTCCGGTTACACTCGTAATGCCCATACGGCGGAGGTTTACAACCACACTGTCGCAGAAACCGAGATTATCTTCAAAATATTCGCTTTCAAGGGTCGGGTCGGCACAGGTTTCCACCAATATGTCGCCCCGCCAAACGTCTCCGCTACGGCTACCTTTAAGAATCACCGGCGTGTTAAACCTGAAGTCGCCGCCAAGAATGGATATTGCCGTTGCCGCCGTCAGCGACTTCATCGTAGAAGCCGGCACCATGGCCTGAGCAGAATTGTGTTCGGCTATCACACGGCCCGATTTCAAATCCTTTATATATATACCCACTGTAGCGGCATCCTCACCGTCGAATCCAAGCACACCGCGGGCTTGCGACGGCAACGCCGCAATGCATGCCACTATGGCGAAAACTAAAAATCTCCGTACCATCAAAACAGCGGGAAGGAGGAAGGAGTCGCAGCGTATTTGTTCTCAAACAGCTCATTGGTGATACAAAGCATGTAAATGCCTTGTATAAAAGTCACGACCGACCATACCGAGCAGGTCAACAATGTGAGCAGAATCGTGATGACACCGGCACCGACTTTTCCAAGATAGAAATAATGGACACCGAATCCGCCGAGAAATATCGCCAGCAGCGCGGCTATCCCGCGACTTTTGCCTTGTGGACCTGAACTGTCGAACGGGTTGTTGCAGTCATATGGACGACTATTGTATTGCGGACCAGGGTTGTATTGCGGTGGAATATCAGTATGGACACGTGTCAAATCGCATCCGCAATTGTAGCAGTAATTGGAATTGTCGGGCACAAAGGCTCCGCATTTGGGACATTGCTTGTTCATATCGCAAAATTACAAATTTTTCCAATATCCGCAAGCACAATCACATATTTGGCGGCCCTCCTGCAACAACAGGAAAAGCCGCCAAACTCCGACGGGTATTTAAAAACAGGTCTGTAAATTCAGTTTGTTATCGCTGTTGGCTGAAAATCCATGCGAAAGTAATACTTCCTGAAGGCGAACCGGGCTCATCATCACTCTCATCGTCCAACATTTCCACTACTTTCATCTTGTCGCCGGAGAACTGAACCGTAACCACACCTGCCGTGTCGTCGTCGTACATTCCGTCGTAATCCCACGAATAGCGCAGACGTCCCTGCGACTGGTTTGCCCATGACCATGTGGCTATAGCAAGAGACGAATCTTTATATTTAACCATATATGTACCTGCTTTCGAAAATATTACTTGTACCGGCATCTCATCTTCGTCAAATTCGTCTTCAAAGTCATCATCCGAATCGTCCGGATAGTGCTGAGTCATCCACTTGTAGAAATCCCTTAACAGCTGGTTTATCTCATCCGAGGGACGCTCTTTGCTGAACACCTCCTTGCCCCCGATTCTCACCGACAGCGAAACAGCCTCGGCATTCCATGTACGGCACAATTTGTCGGTCATGGGGCTTTCAGGCAACTGGTTGGAAATGGCAGCAGTGAGGGTCTGCTGCTGTCCGTCGGCGTATTCTATGTCGAGCGAAGCCACACTCCCGCTTTCTTCCTTCACCTTTATTGTACCGAAACCGGCGAGAACATATACACCACTCCCGTCCGTCGTATACCGACCTTCTATGATGCCACCGGAAGTTGAACGGGATTCCATGGCGAAGCGCATCATAGATGACTTTGCCATACGGAACAATTTTGTTTTTCCGGCGTTGTCCTTGCTTTTTGCGCCATAAGGATAAAGCGATTTCTTAATCACTATGTAATTGCCGGACGATGTGAGTTCTATCGACTTTATGTCGCTACCGGCAGATGTAATATCGTACTTGGCAGCATATTGCTCATATTCGGGTGTGCCTATACTGCCAGAGGCCTCTGGCTCATTGTTGTCGCAGGACACGAACACACATGCGCAGCAAAGCATGCTTGCCGCATACAAAATTGATTTAAAGAATTTCATTTATTATAATTGTTTGAAGGTTCTTTATTAGAAACGGAAACCGAGAGAAACACGGAACGAAGCATTTTTGAAGGTACGCTTTTCCGAATATTCCGAATCATAATCATCGTCGTAGCCATAATCCATGTCATCCCAGTCTTCGTCACCATCCATGAACGAATTGAATTTAGCTTTTCCCCAACGTCCTTCAAAACCAAGTGTGAAGTTCTTCCATTGGAAATTCATGCCAAAATCGTAAGCGGCCATAAACGCAAAACTTAATTCGCTATCGCCTTCTCCATTCAAAATCATAAGCGAGGCAGCAGGATTGAAATGCCCGAATACATTAAGACGGAGGAAACGCAGCGCGCTATTGCTGCTTGAGAAAGGAACAAAAGCCACAGTAGGTCCGATCCCGACGCCCAAATTGAGCTGATGCGACCCGAAGTCACTCATTTCCTCATCACCGTAATCGTAATCATAGTCATAATCATAGTCTTCATAGAAATCCTCCGGACCGAGCTGAACTCCGCCCACTTTAGGATATTTCTTATACTTCACATAGCTGACGTCTAACCAACGGGCGTCCACACCCACCTTCAGGCGGTTGCCGAACCATCCGGCATTACGGGGCCAAAGATATGACGTACCAGAGGTGAATGAGAAGCCCGCACTGCTGTCGTACTGATAGTCTATAGGAGAGTCTACCTCCTTTAAACTTTGATTGGTGATATAGCTAAGCGTTATGCCTTTATTACGCTTCCACACATCAAGATTTTCAGTGTCTTGTTCTTGAGCCATTGCAAGCGGAACCATTGCCATTGCCGCAACTACACCGATGATAAATCTTTTCATAGAATAATTCTTCTTATATTTAATGAATGGTTTATAATTTTACGCTGCGCAAAATTATGCATATTTTTACAAATACCCCCCCCCATTAGTTAAATATAGTTAAATAAAATACCCGACAAAAAAGACGAGGGTGTTGCAGAACTCCCTTTGTTAAAGCTTCTGAGAATTGAATATTTTGATC
>OFGE01000166.1_pt1 | contig 75220 bp, 51 predicted proteins | sample 1521681 | NCBI WGS metagenome assembly OFGE01 (sample SAMEA3504093, study PRJEB24116) | mouse gut metagenome | biome: mouse gut; feature: mouse-associated habitat; material: faeces | place: Denmark | collected 2011 | reverse complement strand
AAAATGGAGGTTTTATTATGGCAAAGGCTATAAAAAGAGTAGGGGTAATCTTTTTGGCAGTAGCAATAATATGTCTAATGGCAATAGGGGTGCTGTTGGGTGCTACAAGTGCAAAAAAGGATAATGCCAATCTATTTGGTTCAAGTAATAAAATTGAAAATGTAAACGAAACAAGTGAGGTGGAAATACCACCAATATCCGAGGAAGTGTTGCTTGATGGAACAACTTGTGCAGAGCAAGCAACAAAGTGGACAGAGGCAATAAATAAAGCACTAACAGGAAAACATATTTTAGTTAAACTTAATAGTGACTGGGTTGCACAAACAAATTCAAGTTATACCACTGCTTTTGGAGTGGATACTGGTAGTGTGTTAAAATATTTTGATGTTGGTAGAATTTATATTCATGAAAACATATGGCTTACAATAGATTTAAATGGTCATAAAATTGATAGAAATTTAAAATCCAAAAATGCAAGAGATTGTGGTGGAGTAATTCATGCATATGGCAATCTTATAATCAAGGATAGCCAATTTGATAATGATGCAATTTTGGAGGCATATAATAAAAATCCTAATATTGATTTTAAAACTATAATCAGTGGTGGCATTACTGGTGGCAAGACGATAAATGATGGTGGAGCAATTAAATTTTACAACACTCTTATTGTTGAAAGTGGTATGATTTATGATAATTACGCAGACACACAAGTTGCCAGAGGTGGTGGAGCTTTATATGCATTGAATCATGCCAATTTGATTATGAATGGTGGCTTAATTTTTAATAATATTTCTAATGGCAAAGGTGCTGGCATTTATGCACAAGATTCAACAATGGATATGTATGATGGAATAATTCTTAATAATCAGTCAAATATAAGTGGTGGTGGCATTTATGCTGAAAATGCGACAATAAACATTAGAGGTGGAATTGTATCAAAAAATCAAGCTCAAGGGAATGGAGGTGGAATTTACTCAAAAACTTCAACTCTTAATATGTATGATGGTATAATTGAAAAAAATCAACTTCCTACAGCACCTAGCCATGGCGCTGGTGTGTGTAATGAAGGAGTTGTTCGTAATTTTGGGTTGCAAATTGATAAGCCTGCGTATTTCAACATGTATGGTGGAAAAATTAGAGATAATTTTTCAGCACATGTTGGTGGTGGATTGATGATAGGTTGGGGGACAACAGCTAAAATTTATGGTGGAGAAATTACTAATAATGTAGTGTATCGTCATTCTGCTGGTATTTCTATTTTAGATGGTTCAAGCTTAGAAATGTATGGTGGCAAAATTTCAAACAATAAAAATGATTATAAAACTTCCGATGCTGTAGCTACTTGTGGTGCTGGCATAAATATTTTTCGATATTCATCATTTATAATGTATGGTGGTGAAATTAGTGAAAATGAGATTAAAAGTTCATCAGGTTATCAGGTAAATGGTGCTGGTGTTACAATTACAGGAGCAGGTAGTGCAATATTATATGGTGGAGAGATAAAAAATAATAGGCTTATAAATTCAGGTGGTGGAGCATTTGGTGCAGGAATTTATTTGTACCACCATGCAGCAGGTGGTCTTGCTGCACCTGTGCTTAATATTGCAGGACCAGTTAAAGTATATGAAAATAATATTGATGGCAATCCGTCAGATATTTATTTGAGTAGTACTGATAAAATAAATATAACTCAAGCTATTAGTACCGAGAGTGATAAAGTTTATGTTGGAGTCAGTCTTGCAAGTGATTATGGCAATAATGCTTTTACAAATGGTTATTCAGCTTATAATAGTGGAGTAAATCCAAAGAATATTTTTTATAATAATATAGGCAATAGTTTAGCAATGCAAAGTGGTAATGAGGTTGTTTTTGGTGAAAATATTTTGAAGGTTGTAAACTATGATTTTATTTATAAGGAAGATAACACAAGAAAAAATTATAAGGATAACAATTTGATACATAGTGCAAATGATTTTGATAAGGTGCAAAGAGCTAATAATGGCAAATTGATTATTGGAAATATTTCACCAAACACTAAGTTGACTGCTTTTGTTGAAAACATACTTTTTGACAAAACAAAGCTTATTATTTATAATCAAAAAGGTGAGATAGCTTATAATAAAGGTGTTTATGCTGAAGGTGCACAAAATATGTTTGTTGCTACAGGTTGGAAACTAGAGACATTATCAAGTGGTGGAGCTGTGTTGGAAACGGCATTTGTCTCTGTGCTTGGTGATGTAGTTGCGGACGGAATTATTAATGCTCTAGATATAACTTACATAAATAGGATAGCAAAAGGCGAAATAAAACTTGAGACATTGAGCATAGAAGAACAGCTTGCAGCAATGGTGGATAACAAAGGGAAAGTAACCTCAACAGATGGAAAGATATTGCTTAATGTGATTGGTGAAAATACTGAAACTAATAGTTATTTTGAAAGCAATAATAATATAATAAATGATAATATGCTTTGGGATTTGAGTATTGATAGCGTAACTGGCAAAACATACCGAGTTGGCAGTGAAATAACAACAGCAAGCCTAGTTAATAATGCAATCATTGGAAATATAGCACCACAAACAAAAGTAAGTGATTTTAAAACAAACTTGGCAAGTCAATTAGGCGTTGACATAAGACTAATTGCAATATACCAAGTAAATGGCACAGTAGCAAGTGATAATGATTATATTGGTACTGGATATTATATCAACTATAATGGAAACACAGCAAATAAAATATATCTAAGCGTGTTGGGAGACTTAACAGGCGATGGAGAGGTAAACACAGCAGATATAACATATTTAAATAGAATAGTAAACGGCAATGTTAAACTAGCAATAGACAATATAAAAGATAAACTTACAATATTATCTGCAAGCATACAAAACAAAGGAAACTTGACAACAGCAGATAGTGAGACATTATGGAATTATATCGGTGGAAATGCTGATATGACTAAATACTTTTAAAAAATAAACGAGGTAAAAACTTTTACCTCGTTTGATATTTCCCACAAAAAAGTTATTTTTTGGGGTAGTAGTTCATAAGGATAATATTTTATTTTGCTCAAGACACAGAGTTTGAGATTTCCCCTTGTACCCCACAAAAAAGTTATTTTGTGGGGACCCCGTTAAGCTCGAAATGACATGACCAATGTCATTCGATGTATTTATTTTGTCATCCCGAGCATAGTCGAGGGATCTCGGACTATGCTTGTTGAGTAAAAGGTTTCATTTTTAATTGTCAGCACGCAAGGTTTGAGATTCTTCCTTATACCCCACAAAATAGCTTTTTGAGGTGTATAGGGAGAAATCTCCAATTAAGCTTGTGTTAATAAAATGTTAGCTTATTTACTCAGAACACAGAGTTTGAGATGTTTCGACTTCGTTACACTTCGCTCAACATGACATAAAAATAAGAATAATTAAAGGATTTTGTTTTTTGTTATTCTTTGTAGAATTCTACTAATTTACTATATTTTTTGTAGCGATGCATTGCTTGTTGATAGTTTTCTTCAAGCAGTTGTTCAAATTGTTCGGGATTTGTGCGTTTTAGGCTTGCAAATCTATTTTCACTTTTTAAAAAATCCTTGTAATCGCCTGTTGGAGCCTTTGAGTCTAAAATAAATTTGTTCGTTTCAAGATTTGGATTAAATCGGAACAAATTCCAATAACCATATTGCACAGCAAGTTTTTGTTCAAGCACGCAGTTGCTCATATTAATTCCGTGGCTTATACAAGGCGAGTAGGCAATGATAATTGAAACGCCATTGTGTTCTTGCGCCTCATGGAAAGCTTTTAAGCATTGGTTCATATCTGCACCAAGGGCGACACTGGCAACATAAACATTTTCATAATTGATTGCCATAAGTGCCAAATCTTTTTTTGAATTCTTTTTGCCATCTTCAGCAAATTTTGCTACAGCACCAATCTGTGTTGCTTTGCTTGCTTGACCACCTGTATTAGAGTAGACTTCAGTATCCAAAACAAGTATGTTTATATCCTCTCCACTTGCCAAAATATGATCCAATCCACCATAACCGATGTCGTATGCCCAACCATCGCCACCAATAATCCAAACACTTTTTTTGGTAATGGAGTCTTTGTCGTCTGCCATTTGCAAAAGCAGATTTTTGCATATCACATCCTCACAAGCATTTGCCATTTGTTCAATGTTATTGTATAGTATTTCACTGTCAGTTTTCGTGGCGTTTTTGTCATCAAAAGTGGTAAGCCAATTTGTCAAAAATTCATTTTCATATCGATTTTCGACAAGTTTTTTTGCAATTTGTCGCAAATTATCTCTGCGTTTGTCTGCACCTAAACTTATGCCATAGCCAAACTCTGCATTATCCTCAAAAAGGCTGTTTGCCCATGCAGGACCTTTGCCATCATTTGCTTTCGCAAATGGGCAAACGGGAGCACTGCCACCATAAATTGAAGAGCAACCTGTTGCGTTGGCAATCAGCATATCTTTGCCAAAAAGAGTGCTTACAAGTTTTACATAAGGCGTTTCTCCACAGCCTGCACATGCACCAGAAAATTCAAATAGAGGCCTTGCAAAATTGCAAGCTTTAAGTTGTTTTTTGTTGATAAACTTTTGGTCATTTTCATAGTCTTTTGCAAAATTCCAGTTTTCTTTTTGTTGTTTCTCTTCTGTTAGCAATGAGCTATATTTCAATGCTTTGTTTGGGGCAGGGCAAGTGTTTATACAGCTGCCACAACCAGTGCAGTCAAGTGGACTTATTTGAATTCTAAACAACATATCTTTTGGAATGTTGGAAGGGATTGTTTCAAAAGTTTTAGGAACATTTTGGTTTGGTTCAATCAAAATTGGTCTTATGCAAGAGTGTGGACAAACAAATGTACATTGATTACATTGAATGCAGTTTTCTTTTATCCAACTAGATACTTTTGTGGATATGCCACGCTTTTCAAATTGAGTGGTAGCAGTTGGAACAATGCCGTCAGGAGCAAAATCACTGACTTTCAACTGGTCTCCGTTTCCACTAATAACTGGCACTGCAAAATTGTCAAAATATTTGTTGCCTGTTTGACTTTGATTGTCAGAGCATTGCAAATTGGACCAGTCATTAGGTAGATTTACCTGCATAAGGTAATCGGTTGATTTGGTTATGGCATCAATATTCATATTGACAACTTGTTCGCCTTTTTTTGCAAAGGTTTTTGTTGTGTAGTCTTTCATTAATTGATATGCAGTGTCATATGGCAAAATATTTGTCAATTTGAAAAAACACGCTTGCATAATTGTGTTTATCCTTGTGCCAAGTCCTAAGTTTTTTGCAAGCTCAAAAGCGTTTACAATATAAAATTTGATTTGGTTTTGAGCAAGGTAATTTTTTACATCATTTGGCATAAATTCAAAAAGTTTTTCCCCTTGCAAATCTGTGTTTAGAAGGAAAGTGCCACCTTTTTTTATCGATTGCACCATTTGATATTTGCCCAAAAAACTTGGATTGTGGCAAGCGACAAAATCAGCCTTTTCAATGTTATAACAACTTTTTATCGGACTATCTCCAAAACGCAGATGCGAGATGGTTAGTCCACCTGACTTTTTGCTGTCATATGCAAAGTAAGCTTGAGCATATTTTTGAGTGTTGTCTCCAATTATTTTTATGCTGTTTTTGTTTGCGCCAACCGTGCCGTCAGAACCTAAGCCATAAAACTTGCAGGATATACAATCGCTTGGAGCAGTGTCAATATAGTTTTCAATTGGCAGGGAAGTATGCGTTATGTCATCATCAATGCCAACCGTAAAATGATTTTTGCCTTCTTCTTTCATATTGTCAAAAATGGCTTTTACCATTGACGGCGTAAATTCCTTTGAGCTTATTCCGTATCTGCCTGAAAAAACTTTTATATGGTTTTTGTTCGCCTCACAAAGTGCAGTCAGCACATCCAAATAAAGAGGTTCGCCAGTTGCCCCAACTTCCTTTGTGCGATCAAGCACAGTGATAAATTTGCAGCTTTTGGGGATGAGTGACAAAAATTCTTCTGTTGGGAAAGGGCGATAAAGGCGTATTTTTATTACGCCGACATTTTCTCCATTTCTATTAAGATAATCTGCTGTTTCAATGGCAGTTTCTCCACCACTTGCCATAATAACCACGATTTTTGAAGGGTTTTTGCAACCAAAGTAGTCGGCAAGGTTATATTTTCTGCCTGTTATTGAGTGCAATTTGTTCATACAATCGCAAACAATTTGAGGAAGTTTTTGATAGAAAATATTTCTTGCTTCCAAGTTTTGAAAATAGCAATCGGGGTTTTGTGTCGTGCCTTTTGCAGTTGGGTTGTTTGGTGTCATTGAACGATTTCTGAAATGTGCAATCGAGTCAAAATCAACAATTTTGTCAATATCTTTATAGTCGATGTCTTGAATTTTTTGTATTTCGTGAGAGGTTCTGAATCCATCAAAAAAGTGCAAAAAAGGTATGCTGCTTTGAAGGCTAGCAAGGTGTGCCACCAATGCCATATCCATACACTCTTGAACATTTGAGGAGGCAAGCATTGCAAATCCTGTCTGCCTTGCTGACATAACATCGGAGTGGTCTCCAAAAATGCTTAATGCGTGGGTTGCAATGGTTCTTGCTGATACATGTATAACAGCTGGGAGCATTTCTCCTGCAATTTTGTACATGTTTGGTAGCATTAATAAAAGCCCTTGTGAGGATGTGAAAGTGGTGGTTAGGGCACCTGATGACAAAGCTCCGTGCATAGCACCACTTGCACCACCTTCTGATTGCATTTCCGAAATTTCAAGAGTGTTGCCGAAAATGTTTTTTACTCCTTTAATCCTCATATTGTCGCAGTTCTCTGCCATTGGAGAGGATGGGGTAATTGGATAGACTGCTGCCACCTCACTCAAATAATATGCAATTTTTGCACACGCTTCGTTTCCGTCAACTGTTATCATTTTGCTCATATTTACCTCGTCAATCGAATAGTTTTTATTATAATATATCTAAATTATTGCCTATACATTTTAATATATTCTGCAAAAACGGCGTATTTGTTATGTAAAATTAAAATTGGGTATTGATTTTTTTATATTTATAGGTTATAATGAATTAATGAAACATTTTGAAAAACATTTGTGTATTTTAAGTGTTTGAGGAGAAAGTATGAGAGGAAGCGGAGTTTTACTTAATATCAGCTCTTTGCCAAGCGAGTTTGGTATTGGTGGATTTGGTGAGGAAATTGTTAAATTCGCTGAATTTTTAAAGCGTGGCGATTGTAAATGGTGGCAGGTTTTGCCAATGACAACTATTGGACTTGGTGAGTCGCCTTATTCAGGTGTGTCAGCGTTTGCAGGTAATTATTTGTATATCGATCCTTTTTTGTTAAGAGATAAGGGATTCATTACTTATGAGGAGTGCGACAGCTTGAAGTATTATGGTAGTCCGTATGTTGTTGACTATGAGTTTTGTTACTACCAAAAGCGTAGGGCTGTGCAGATGGCGTATAATCACATTATGGAAACTGACACTGATGTGCTTTATACCTATGCGAATGAACAAAGAGATTGGCTAATTGACTATGCAATTTTTATGGCATTGAAAGATTTGCATGGTGGCAAGCCTTGGTTTGAGTGGGAGGATAAGTTTAAGTATCATGACCATAGTGCTATTGGCGAATTTATGAATGAATATTCTCGCGAACTGGGATATTATATTTGCGAACAATATCTTTTTGAGCAACAATGGCAAATGCGAAAAGAGCAGATTAATCAAATGAACATTGGTATCATTGGAGATATGCCGATTTATGTTTCATATGATAGCGTGGATGTTTGGGCAAATCCACAGTATTTCGATTTGGATGAAAACTATAAGCCTAAAAAAGTCGCTGGTGTTCCTCCTGACTATTTTTGTGCAGAGGGGCAGTTGTGGGGAAATCCACTTTATAACTATGACGAAATGAGAAAAGACAATTTTAGGTGGTTTTGTAACAGAATTGAAAGAATGTTCAAACTTTATGACAAATTGAGAATTGACCATTTTAGGGCGTTTGACAGATATTGGGCTGTGGAGTATGGTGCAAAAAATGCCATAGAAGGAGAATGGTGCAAAGGCATTGGAAGAGAACTTTTTGCCATTGTAAGACATAAGTTTCCAAAGGCGGATATTATTGCAGAGGATTTGGGCGTCATCGATGACGGCGTTATCGATTTGCGTGAAAGAACTGGTTTCCCTGGAATGAGAGTGTTGCAGTTTGCTTTTGATAGCGAGGTCAGCCCTCATATGCCACATAATTATGAAAGAAATTGCATTGCCTACACAGGCACTCACGACAACACCACAATTTATGGTTGGCTTGCAAGTTTGGGTGCAGATGCAAGGGCAAAGCTTTATGACTATATTGGCGAGCATAGTGATTTGGAAGGTGGTGAAAACAGCAGGCTTGTTTGGGCATGTATTCGAACAATGTTGCTTAGTGTTGCGGACATTGTTATCATTCCTTTCCAAGATTTGGCAGGTTGGGGCGAAGATACGCGTATGAATATCCCGGGAAAAGCTACTGGCAACTGGCGTCCAAGAGTAACCTATGATGCTATTGACAGAATTCGCACTGACAGATTAAGACGCTTTAATTACCTAAGCAATAGAAATTAATAAGTGTTGATTTAAAAATCATTATTAAAATTAATCGGACTGAAAGAATTCTTTCAGTCCGAATTTTATGCTATCGCTACACTCAGAATGACACTAACTATGTCATTTCGAGCTTGTCGAGAAATCTCCGACTATGCTTGTTGAGTAAAGAAAAAAATAAACATTTTTGGAACAAATAAAATATGAGATCCCTCGACTACGCTCGGGATGACATAAATATTGTCATTTATTGAAAATTTTGAAATGATAGAGTAATGTGCTCAAAATGCTAGGGATGGAATTATTGGGGGATTTCGTTTAAAATAATTAATAATTTTTTTAAAGTGGTTGATTTTAAATAAAAAAGTTGGTATAATAAGCATATGGTTATTTTTACTTATAGAAATTACAATGGTAATAGCAAGGCGTTGGCAGAAATTTGTCTTAAGCAAATGCTGCATCGTGATGTTTATTTATCTTATTATGGCAACGGAAAGCCTTTTGTTGTTGATGAGAATTTTTTTGTGTCTATTTCACATACTTATAAAGATATAGTTATTGCTATTTCGGAAAAAGAGGTTGGGATTGATATTGAATACAAAAAATCTCGACATTATCAAAATATAGCAGATAATATGCTCAAAAAAGACATAAAAGACATTGACGAATTTTACAAGGAATGGACTAAGCACGAGGCACAATATAAGCATGGTGGCGAAAATGGTGAATTTGCTTATTTTAATATTTTTGAAGATACTCAAGTGACAATTTTTAGCGAAGATACTGAGTATAAGTTTGTACCAATGGAATCATTTATTGAATAATGGAGGTTATTTATGATTATAGATGTAGTAAAGAAGATTTTGGTTGACCAAATGGGTGTTGAAAGTGAAATTACAATGGAAACACGCTTGAATGAAGATTTGAAATTTGACTCTATTGACAAGGCAGAGCTTATCACTTCTTTGGAAGATGAATTTAATGTTATGGTTGATTATGAAGAAGTTTTGCATGTTAATTCAATAAGTGAAATTGTTGAAGAAATCAAAAAATATGTAAAAGAGTAATTTGAAATAAAAAATTATAAATTAGGCGTAAGTGCTTTGCTTATGCCTAATTTTTTTGTAAAAAATTGTGTTTTTGTTTGCATTTATATTTAATTTGGTAGTATTTGCAAATTGAAATAGCTATTGAAAGTGAAAAGAAAATGTGAACTTGGTTTTGGTTATTTTTTGTGATAATTTTGAAAAAATATGAGCTTAGAGATGTTAAAATGTCATAAAAAACTTGTGTTTTACAAAAATAGTGCTAGCATAAAACTAAAAAGGAGTTATTATGGTAAAGTATTTTAAGAATGGTGTTTTGCAGGTTGAAACGCTTGATTTGCCACAAGATTGTGGTGAAATTGCTGTTAAAGTAAGCTTGGAGGAGGAAAGGACAGATGCAAATTACTATTTGGAGTTTTCCTGCCCACGAAATGTGAAATATATAAGCCAAAAACTAAGTCGCATTGCAGATAAGGAGTATGAAATAATTTTGCCAAGAGGGATATCTGAATACATTGGAGAAGTTTATGTGCAACTGGTTATTATGTCTGAAGAAAACAACAGCCTTATCAATCGTTCGCTTATGGCAAGAGAGCCATTGTTTGTTATAAAAGAGTCAATTTTGGCTGCAACTGCTTTGGATAGTACTGAAAAACGCGATTTTTTTGATTATGCAATGGGTGTTGTCAAAGAGGTGGAAAACAAAATTCAACTAGTTGACAATATGATTGACGGAGTGCCAGAGCAAATTGCTGATAAAGTGGACGAAAAACTGACAGAAGTGACCAACACTATGAGTGCATATGAAAGCAAAATTGATGGTAAAATTGGAGATATGGTTGACAATGTGGCAAGCAACACAAGAGCTTTGACAGAGCACTCTGTTCAGCTTGAAGGACAACAAGAAATTCTGACAGAAATGCAAACTGCTATGCCTGCAAAAGTTGATGTGCAAAATGTTGTGACAATTTACAACAAAGAACAAGGAAAACTTTATGCAGCAACTTACATAAACAACAGCTATGGTAAAAGGATTAGAAAAGGTGGAGGCAACAAAGATTACACCACAGGCAATGGATTTGTGTCGGTTGGAACATTTGTTTCTCCTGCAACAGGAATATTAATTTTGACAGCATCAACCTATTATAGTGGTGCACAGGTTAAAAAAATTGGCATTGCAAGTAAAGCGTATGAATACAAATCTATGTGTGCTAATGATGTGATAATTAATTACGGTGTAAGCACAACAATGTGTTGTGATGCAAAGGCAGGAGAAGGATTTGAAATTTTTGTGGAAGCAAATTCTGCCAATGCACAAAACACATATTTCTATAATTATGTGCTGTTTGAAAACACAAACTAATTAGACATAAAAGGAATTTTTTGTTTTGTGAAAAACAAGTTTTGACAAAATAAAATATAAAAATATTTCTTTTTATCATTTTGAAAATTGTTTGTGAAAATAATAAAAATTTTAAAAAATCATTCAAAAATCGCACCTATTTGCAAAGATACAAGTAAATTTTGCAAAGATTTGAATAGGACTGTTGAAACTTTTATGACATGCAAAAAAGATTTGCCTTTAATGAAAGATAATGTGTTAATACAACTTTACCTCTTGCAAAATGAAATAAAATATGTTACAATATACTAAATTCAAGTTTATTGAAAGTGTTTTGAGAAGAGGGCATTGTTATGAAATTTTCAGTTTTGGGCTGTGGGCGTTGGGGCTCTTTTATAAGTTGGTATTTATGTTCAAAAAAAGGATATGATGTTTGTTTGTATGGCAGAGAGTCAAGCAAAGCTTTTCAGCTTTTAAAAAATACACGAAAAAATGAATATGTAAGTTTGGATGAAAAAATTCTTTTGACAAGTGAACTTGAAAAAGCAGTTGATTTTGCAGATATTATCATAATTAGCATATCAGCACAAAATTTGAGAGAATTTGTGCGTGATTTGGTGGCAAATTATCATTTAAAGGACAAAAAAATTATTCTTTGCATGAAAGGGTTGGAAACACCAAGTGGAAAAAGATTGACACAAGTTTGCATTGAGGAAGGAATTGACAAAAATAATATTGCAGTGTGGCTTGGCCCCGGACATATTCAAGATTTTACAAATGGCATCCCAAATTGTATGACTATTGACAGCTATAATAAAGAACTAACTTATTTTTTGGCAGATAATCTTGCAAGCGACCTTATCAGATTTTATTATGGTGACGATATTATTGGCAATGAAATTGGTGCTGCCTGCAAAAACATAATGGGTATTTGCGCAGGTGCACTTGATGGGCTTGGTTTTGGGGCAATGAAAGGTCCTCTTATGGTAAGAGGCGCATTTGAGGTTTCAAAGTTTATCACTGCAATGGGGGGCGATGGTTACACTGCTTATGGCTTGACACATCTTGGGGATTACGAAACGACTTTGTTTTCAAAGTATTCCAACAATAGGAATTTTGGAGAAAAACTTGCTTTAGGGCTTCCTTTTGATAAGCTTGCAGAAGGGGTGAAAACTTCGGAGGCAGTTTATAAAAAAGCACAACAAATGGGTGTGGATATGCCAATAACAGAGGCTGTTTACAAAGTTCTTTTTGAAAATGCCGATTTAAAGGCAGCAATTTCTTCATTGTTTAATCGTTCTGTAAAAACAGAAAAATATAGCTGATTTTTAAATGCAAAAAATTTTCCCTCGCTATTGAAGTAGCGAGGGAATTTTTTATTTGCTTTGCAAAAAGATATAATTTGTAAAATTATTCTTTTGTTCTGGTTCTGCATTTGGTTGACATAAGTTTTTCGCCAACATTCACAAAGTCAGCTGCGCATTTAAAGCATTTGTTATAGCTACAATCTGTGCTGTTGCATTTGATAAGAGTATCTTCATTGTCAGAATAGTTAAACTCGCTTGCAACCTCCATATTGACAAACTCTTGTTCGATTACACCATTTTCTCTTTTGATTCTTGTTATACAATTACCTCTTTTGTCAATATTTACCACGCCTGCTTTGCAATGAAAGCCTTCGTTGAACTCACAATTACTTGTTGTACATTTTAAACCTTTCATAATTCCTCCTGTAATAAGTAATCTTATTTTTATTAGTATTTACATTTTACCTGCTATTATTCTTATATTTTTTCAATTCTTTTGTAGCTTTGCAAGCAAAAATACAAGATGTTTCAATTTGCTTGTTGTTTTGCTTGCTTATTGTTTTGTAATTTGCTATTATATTAACTGGCAATAAAAAGAGGCAAATAAATTGAGCAATTTGTCAAATTAAATTTATATAGGAAAATTATGAAATTACAAATTATCAAGCAACTTAGTCGAAGTAGCAACAAAGTTTGTCTTGCAAAAAATGAAAACAATGTGCTTGTGGTATTAAAAAAATATCAGGATTCTGCAACATTAAAAATTGAAACGACTATTCTAAATCAGTTGTCAATATCCGGTTACGCCCCAAAAATTGTGGAAATGGGTGAGGATTATATTATCTATGAGTATATTGAAGGAGATTTGTTAAAAGACAAATTCACTCTTTACACAATGAGCGATAATTTTGAAGGACTTATTCGCCTTGCAAATGAATTATCAGTGTTTTTGCAAATTTTTTATTCTTTGGCAGATGGTTATATTGTAAAAGATATTAGCTTTGACAATTTTATAATTAAAGATGGCAGGTGCTACGGCATTGACTATGACAGTGCAGAGGAAGGTTTGCAATATACTGATCTTGCTGGTGTTATTGCATATGCTGTTAGTAATTGTGCAGGGAGTATTTATTCGTCTTTCCCTTTTATAGTTCAAATGCTTAAAAATTTTCGTTGTAAAATGATTGATATTATCAATGAAGTGAAAATTATTTTGAATAATAGCAAAAAAATAATGAATGTGGATAGTGTTTTGAACGATTTATTGATGATTGATGACAAAAATTTGTCAAAATTTTTACAAAAATAATAAAAACATATTGAAATAATATTTTTTTTGTGTTACAATTAAGAAAATACATTTATTTTAAATATATATAAATTTTTTTGCAAATTAAATGTTGCTTTTGAGGGACTGAACACGGATTACTGAATTTTAATTTGAAAGTAGCTTTAGGTGCAAAATGAAAAAAGATTTTTTTATTAGGAGAAAGTATGAAGTTTAGTGAAAGATTAGTGCAACTCAGAAAAGAAAAAGGGTACAACCAACAGTATGTTGCCAGTTATATGGGAGTTACTCAAGTTAGTATCAGTAATTGGGAAAGAGGATTTAAGGAACCAAATTTTCAAACTTTGATTGACCTTGCAAACTTGTTTGATGTTTCAGCAGATTATATGCTCGGACTTACTGAAAAACGAAGATAAATTTTATTTAATCTATTTATAAAAAATTGTTTTAAATTTATAAAATATTTTGCATCATAAATTGAAAAGTTTAATCTGCATTGAGGGTATTTTAATATTTAATAAATGTCATAAAGTGAAAATTTTGTTAAATTGCAAAATTTTATTGGCTAAAAAGTTTGTGTATGATTTTTATTAAATATATAATCACAGCCTTAATTTTTACGGCATATGTTTATTAATAGCGATGTCTTTGAGAATTTTGTGGCTGAATATAAGGTATTTAAGAGGGGATTATGGTTAATATTAAAAATGTGAATTTTAGCACCTTTGGTAATTGTTTGGAAATTTCAAACGGGATTGTTGTGCTTCGTGTGACAACAGATATCGGACCACGCATAATTTATTACGGAACAACCGATGAGGACAACATGATGCACACTGACGATCAACTTACAAATGTTCGCCCTAGTGAGTTTTTGGATAAAAACTATGGCAAAGGCGAAGTTTGGAGAATTTATGGCGGACACAGGCTTTGGAAATCTCCAGAGGACGAGTCAAGCTATCAACCAGACCATAACAAAGTTGATGTAACTTTGCTGGATAATGGTGCAGAATTTTTCAGTGGAAATGATATGGTAACTGGAATTGGCAAAAGAATTAAAGTTACTATGCAAGACAACGGCGATGTTAACATTGAACATTCTTTTTATAATTGTGGGAACAAGCCTCTTAATGTGGCATTGTGGGCATTGTCAGTTATGAACAAAAATGGTGTTGCTGTTATTCCTATGTCAAAAGAGGATACAGGACTACTTGCAAACAGAAATCTTGTAATTTGGCCATACACCGATGTTACAGATGACAGACTTAAGATTAAACAAAACTATATTAGTATGAGGCAAGATCCAAATTGCAAAGGCCCTATGAAGATTGGAACTTTGAACACAGAAGGTATTGCTTACTACATACGAAATGATAAATTGGTGGAAAAAATTTATCCAAAGGCAAAAAGAGATGGCAATTATGTAGATTACTCTTGTTCAACAGAGCTTTACACTTGCAAGGATTTTATTGAGGTGGAAAGTTTATCTGAATTGCAAGAAATTCCTGTTGGTGGTATTGCTACCCACACAGAAATCTGGAAATTGCATATTGCTGATAAATTATATGACGAAATAAAGGCAATGATTGATGAAAAATAAGCTGAAATGGGTTGTATCGCTAGCGATTTTATTGACGCTAGCTTTACTTGCTTTTACGGGGTGTGAAAGAGAAGACAGAAAATATGACTTAAAACAAGTTAGCATTGTGACTATGTCCGATGCTATTGAGGATGTTTTGGCGTCATCTATTGTTGTTGAGGCTGTGGATGGGCAGGATATTCGTTATTATTGTGCTGGTGTGGCAATTACAGAAAAATTGATTATAGTGCCAAAACAAGTTATTCCACTTACAGAAATTACTAATAGTGTGTCAATAAAAGTAAAATTAAAAGGCAGAACAACAAGTCAAACTCAAAGATTTGATTTAGAACTTAGAAGAACTTTTTACGATAATAATTACGGATTTGTGGTGCTTAGCGTGGTGGATGAAAATATAAAGCTAAAACCTATTAAATTTGCAAGCACAAATGAGCAAAGTAATGATATTGTTGGATTGGCTGAGCTTATTTTTGGAGTGGAAATCTTAATTCCAGATAGCAATGTTTACGGAACAAAAACTACAACAACTGCGAGTGTTCCCGTAAGTGAATATTATTCAGTAATTCCTGTTTTGGTATCTTCAAAACAAATGATGACAGGTGCATATGATATTTACAGTAAACTAGGCTTGAAAAATGAATTGATTGATTCAACATTTACTACCCAAGGGTATTTTCAAAAGTCTGACTACGATGTTTTTTCAAATTTTTTAAGTGTTAATAAATTACATCATGGCTTGCAAAAAATTAGTGATTCGGAAGATTTTACACTAACAAATTGTATGTTGTTTAACAAAGCAGGCGAATTTGTAGGTATGAATTATATGCGCAAAGTGGATAACTCTCCAGAAAATGAACATGTTGTTGCAGGAATAGGTTACGCTTGTCGCAGTGATAGTATTAAAAAGTTTTTAAATTCTAAAGGAGTTGTGGTGGCATAATGAAAAAAAAGATTGTTTTGTTATTAATTTTAGTGTTATCTATATTTTGTATTGCTGCCACTGGCTGTGTTACAAATCAAGTTGACGAAACTGTTGTGCTTACAGAGGAAAATGCCAGTCTTGTTTTCAGCAAGGTTGCAGAGCAGGTTCACGGCTCAACAGTAAGCATTACTTGCAATGTAAATGGAAATACTGCAGGTGGTTCAGGTGTTGTTGTTTCAACTGATGGATATATTTTGACAAATTACCATGTTGTGAAAGGTGCAAGGGATAACAAAGTTTGGGTACATTTTACGGATAAAGAAAATCCAAATTCAACAAGAAGTTATAGTGCAACAATTGTGGCAGAAAAAAAGGACAGAACTGATTATGCCAAAATGGATCTTGCACTTGTGAAATTGGATAGTTTTAGTGCAAGCACATTAGACTTAGTGCCTGTAAAAATAAAAAGCGAAAAAGTTAAGTGGGGCGAATATGGCATTGTGATTGGTTTCCCAAAACAACTAGGTAGCCTTGTTTCACATGCTATGGTGTCAAATCCTTCAAGAAAGATTTTGCATCAAATTGAAGATACGCTTAACACAACCAAAGAGGTTAATCTTAAAACTGAGTTTATCACTTTGGATGCACCTGTTAACCCAGGAAATAGTGGCGGTGGATTTTTTGATTCAAACGGCAAATTGGCAGGCATTGTAACATTAAGACAATATGGAGATGGCACTGCAAATAAAGATGTTGTGTTTGGCATTGGCTATGCAATTCCTGCAAGCAGTATAAGTGGATATTTGGAAAGATACGGCATAAGATTGAGTGCAGAATAATTTATTTGATTAATTGTTAATTGATATTTTTGCTAGATTCAAACTTTAATAAATCTTAAAAAATAACAAATAATCCGTCAAAAATCGGTAGTATTTTAAAAATCAATCATAAAAATAGGTTGTAAACACGCAAAAGGTGGAGTATGTTTATTGCAATAGGTGGTGGTAGCCTTAGGGAAATGACTGAGGTTAATGACTATATAGCAGCAAAGCTTGAGTATATACGCATGCAGTTTGAGAGGAAACCAAAAATATTGTTTTTGCCACAAGCAAGCTTTGAAAGCAAGCCCTATGTTAATTCGTTTACAAGAGAGTTTGGCACTAGGCTAAAATGCAAAACAACTTGTGCATTATGGGCAAAAGGCGAAATGGACTTTGAACATATCAAGCAAAAGTTTGAGATTGTGGATTGCATTTATATTGGTGGAGGCAGATATGATGTGCTTTGCGAGCAGTTTGAAAGGATGGGTATCAAAAAGCTGATTGTTGATTTTTATAATCGTGGTGGATTGATTGTCGGCAATAGTGCAGGGGCAATGCTTATGTTTGAAAGTTGTGTTTCCGATTACAAGATAATGGCTGGCATAAGCGATAGCTATGAACTGGCTGACGGCTATGGATTGGTAAAAGGTTGTTTTTGCCCTCACAGCAATGAGCAAGCAAGAATTGATTATGTCGCAAAAAATAAGCTTGATTGCATTATGCTTGCAGAAAATGAAATTTTGGAATTTGATTGATTATTAAATTAAAATTAGTTTTTTTTTGCAAATTTGGAAGATAAATTGTAGTTATAACATCGATTTAATTGAAAAATAAATATGATTAACGATTGTAAGAGTAATGGATTATCAAGCAGTCGTTTTTTCTAAGTTGAGAGATAGTTTTATATTGCAAGCATTAATGTGTAAATTGTAATTTGTATTTATGAAAAAACAAGGAGTTACTATGGCAAAAATTATTGGAGTGGAAAAAGGCAGTGTTTCCGATCAGCTTGGCATCAAACCAGGCGATTGTTTGCTTGCTTTTGACGGGCATCCAATAAAGGATATACTTGATTATCATTACTATGACGAAATGGAAGAGTTTGTGATGACAGTCAGTTGTGGAGACGAAATAGTAGACTTTGAAATTGAAAAAGATTTTGATGAATGTTTAGGATTAGAGCTTGACGAAAGTATGGAGTTATCGCCAATCAGGTGCAAAAACAAGTGCAAATTTTGCTTTGTCGATCAGCTGCCAAAAGGTATGCGCGAGACTTTGTATGTCAAGGATGACGATTACAGATTGTCTTTTGTTTCGGGCAACTATATCACTTTGACAAATGTGTTTGAGGAAGAGTTGGAGCGTATTGTAAGGCTACATTTATCCCCTCTTTACATATCTGTGCACGCTACGGATAGCAATATTAAAAATCAACTTGTTACAAATCCAGAAGGGGCTAAAACTTTTGAAAAAATAAAATATTTGGTCGCAAATAACATTGAAATAAACACTCAAATTGTGATGTGTCCGAACGAGAATGACGGAGAAGTTTTGAGAAAATCGCTTGAAGATATGGCAAGTTTAAGACCAATGCTTAAATCTGTTGCAATTGTTCCTGTAGGGCTTACAAAGCATAGGGAAGGGCTTTATCCACTGGTTATGATAGACGCGCAAAAAGCAAGGGAAACCATTGACATTATCAATCAAATTAATCAAAAATATGGTGTTTTTGCGTATCCGTCAGACGAGTTTTATATAAAAGCAAAGTTGCCTTTGCCTGCATATGAGCAGTATGGCGATTTTGAGCAGATTGAAAATGGTGTCGGATTGGTGCGAACATTTGAATATGATTTGAAAATGGCGCTTGGCAGTATGAAAAAAAGAAAAAGCAAAGCAAAAGTGAGCCTTATCACAGGGGAATCATTTGGGGATTTTTTGAAAGACTACTGCAAATTGCTTGAGCAAAAGTTTGAAGGCTTGCAATGTGAGGTAATCAAAATTAAAAATGACTTTTTTGGACATACAATCACTGTGGCAGGACTTATCACTGCACAGGACATTGTGCGTCAATGCAAGGGGAAATTGCACAAAAATGTTATTATCCCAAGCAATATGCTGAGGGAGTTTACCACAACTTTTTTGGACGGAATGAGTGTGGAAGAGCTGGAAAAGGAATTGAATGTTAAAATTCACATTTGCACAGGTGGAGACCATTTGGCAGAAATTGTTTGTGAATTGTGAAGTAATAATTGATTAAAAGAAATTGCAATATGCAAAAATTGCAACACTATCGGAGGAAGTATGGCGAAACCATTAGTTGCTATTGTCGGCAGACCTAATGTTGGCAAATCAACATTTTTTAATAAAGTAATTGGGAAAAGAGTGTCTATCGTTGAGGACAAGCCGGGGGTAACTCGTGATAGATTATATTTTGACACAGAGTGGTGTGGATATAATTTCACAATGATTGACACTGGTGGAATAGAACTGAAAAGTGACGATAAAATGTGGCAACACATCAAAATGCAAGCAGAAATTGCAGTGGATGTTGCTGATGTTATTGTGTTGTTTGTGGATGGAAAACAAGGCTTGATATCGGACGATATTGACATTGCACATTATTTGAGAAAAAGTAAAAAGCCTGTGGTGCTTGCCGTAAACAAAATTGATAACAACGAAATTGAAAAGACATATGAGTTTTATGAATTGGGGTTGGGAGAGCCTTATGCTGTGTCTGGCGAACAAGGTAAAGGAATTGGAGACTTGTTGGACGCAATTTGCAAATATCTTCCGAAAATCGATACTAATCAAGAAAATGATGTGATAAATATTGCAGTTGTAGGCAAGCCAAACGCAGGGAAAAGTAGTTTGGTTAACAGACTTTTGGGCTATGACAGAGTTATCGTAAGCAATGTCGCAGGCACCACAAGAGATGCAATAGACACCTCATTTGCATATGAAGGTCAAAAGTATAACCTTATTGACACAGCAGGAATAAGAAGAAAACGCAGCATTGATGAAAGTGTGGAAAGTTATAGTGTCATGCGTAGCTTGGCTGCAATAAGAAGGGCAGATGTTTGCCTTATCGTCATTGATTCCAGTGAGGAGCTGAGTGAGCAAGATGTACGCATTTGTGGTTATGTTCACGAGCAAGGTAAGCCTTCGGTTATTGTAATGAACAAATGGGATGCTGTTGAAAAAGATACTCACACAATCAATAAGTATAATGCAAGACTTGACGAATTGCTTAAGTTTATGGATTATTATGACCCACTTTATGTCAGTGCAAAAACAGGTCAACGCACAGAAAAAATAATGAAAGAGGTAAACTTTGTTTACAGCGAGGCAAGCAAACGCATAACAACTGGATTGCTTAATGATATTGTGCAAGATGCAGTAAGTCTAGTTGAGCCTCCTGCCCACAATGGCAAAAGACTAAAAGTTATGTTTGTCACTCAAAACACTGCAAATCCTCCAACATTTATCTTTTTTGTAAATGACACAGAGTTGTTGCATTTTTCTTACAAAAGATATTTGGAAAACTGCTTAAGAAAAGCTTTTGAGTTCAAAGGCACGCCAATTAGACTTGTTTTTCGTAATAAAAATGAAGATGAGGGAATGTTGTAAGCAAAAATGCTGTTTTGTAAAACCTTGTATAGCTTAGGATAATCAAGCACAATGAGAAATTACGATTTGTCATGTTGAGCGAAGTGTAACGCAGTCGAAACATCTCGGGCTATGCGTGTTGAGCAAAATTATTTATAACATATTTTGCATATGCAAAATTGGAGATTCCTCGACTTTGCTCGGGATGACAGGAGCATTATGTTTTTGGAATTTGTCATTCTGAGTGAAGGCATAGCCGTAATCGAAGAATCTCGGATGTTGCTTATTGAGTAAAAACATTACATTATGAAGTCAGACCAAAGTATAACCACAAAATAACTTTTTTGTGGGGTATTGGGAAGTATTTTGCATATAATTGTAATAAAGCAATTTACTTATAGTAACTATTAAATTTTTTAATCATATTGTTTGTTTATATAATTGACTATTTTTATGCTGTTGTGCTAAAATAGGAAAAACGGAGGTTATTTATGATTTATCGTGATAAAACAAAAGATTTTTTGGAAAAAGAACTTGCAAAAGAAAAAGCAGTTTATGAAGATATTTTAGCACAAAATATTAAAATTGATATTTCCAGAGGTAAGCCTTGCAAAGAGCAACTTGACATTTCTATGGAAATGCTTAATATGATAAATAGTGTGGACGATTTGCCAAAAGAGGGTGCTGATATTCGTAACTATGGTGGTATTGAGGGTATCCCTGAAATGCGTGAATTATTTGCAGAAATGCTTGGCGTTAAAGCACAAAATGTTATTGTGGGTGGCAACAGCAGTTTGAATATGATGTATGACACCATTCAAAGATTTATGCAGTTTGGTGTTTTGGGTGGCACTCCTTGGAATAAGCTTGAAAAAGTTAAATTCCTTTGTCCTGCTCCGGGTTATGATAGACATTTCAGTTTGACAGCCGTTTTTGGTATTGAGCTTATCACAATACCAATGGATAACAATGGCCCTATTATGGAGGTTGTTGAAAAATTGGTTGCTGAGGATGATTCAATCAAAGGTATTTGGTGCGTGCCAAAATATTCAAACCCAACAGGCATTACATTCAGCGATGAAGTTGTTGAAAGACTTGCAAAAATGCCAACAAAGGCAAGTGATTTCAGAATTTTTTGGGATAATGCATATGTCGTACACGATTTGTACGAAAACACTGCACCTCTAAAAAACATATACACAGCTTGTGTTGCACATGGTAACCCTAACAGAGTAGTTATCTTTGCAAGCACTTCAAAAGTGACTTTCCCGGGCAGTGGTGTAGCTTGCTTTGCAACTTCTGAAGAAAATGTAAAAGACGCTTTGAAAACAATGAAATTCCAAACAATCGGTCCAGATAAAATCAATCAATATTTGCATATCAAGTTTTTGAAAAATATGGATGGTGTAAAAGCTCATATGAGAAAACACGCAGCAATTATCAGACCAAAATTTGACACAATTTTAAATGTACTTGAGGACGAGTTTGGCAATGATAGCGACATTGCAAATTGGAGCAATCCAAAAGGTGGATATTTTATCAGCTACAATGTTTTGAATGGTTGTGCTAAAAAAGTTTATGAGCTTTGCAAAAATGCAGGCTTGGTAATCACAACTGTTGGCGATACTTTCCCTTACGGAAAAGATGACAACGACAGCAACATTCGTATTGCACCAACATTCACAAACACAAATCAGTTGGATACAGCTTGCAAGATTCTTGTTTGTAGCACAAAAATAGCTTGTCTTGAAAAATTGATAAGCGAAAAATAAAACTAAAATTTGAAATATAAATTTGTTTTATATTTCAATTTGCACAATTTTATGCTTTGATAAGTTTCAAATTTAATAAAGCAGAGTGAAAAATAATAAAATATGAAAAATAATGGCAGCTTATCCTGTCATTATTTTTTTGCCTAATATTTTAGAAGAGAAAAGACGAACTTGTTTTTTTGAAATGTGCTACTTTATATTTCAAATAAAAAACTTTGAATAATCAATCAAAAATCGATACTAAATTAAATATTTTAATCAATTTATGTGCGCTTCATAATATCTTTTTTAGTTATATGATTAGTTTGTCTTTACTCAAACTATGCTCATTGAGTAAGGAGAAATGGATACCTTTTGATTTTGTTAACAAGCTAAGTCGGAGATCCCTATCTACACCCCACAAAAAAGTTATTTTGTGGGGACCCCGTTGCACTCGGGATGACAGGAATACTATTGCTCGAAATGACATTGTTTTTGTCATTCTGAGTGAAGGCGTAGCCGTAATCGAAGAATCTCCAATTGTGATTGTGCTAAAATAGGTTGCAATTTAATTTGCTCAACAAGAAATATTAGAGATTTCTCCTTATACCCAAAAAAAAGTTGTTTTGTGGTGGACACCATCAATCTTGAAATAACGCAAGTGTTGTTTATGGGGTATGTCATCCCGAGTGTAATAGAGGGATCTCAAACTATTGCTTATTGAGTAAAGGTAAATGGATACTTTTGATTTAGTTAACAAGCCAAGTCGGAGATTTCTCGACAAGCTCGAAATGACATAAGCTAAAGTGAAAATCAAATAAAGTTCGACCAAAGAGCAACGAAGTTGAACTTTGGTCAAAAAAAATAACTCGACCACTTTTTCAAGCTCATTCCACAAAAGAAAATCCGTTGCAGAAAGGTCGAGTTTGTTTCGCCTTTTGTAAAAAAATAAAAGGCAGGATAGTAAGCCCCTTCATACTCAAATCAATCAGTTCGCAAATCGATGTTTGTGCAAAGAGTTTAGCGAATACAGGAAAACTCACACTATTTTGTGAGTGAGTGAAGCGCAGGACGCACGCCGAGCTCAGTCGTAACATTGTGGTTGTTGTTGTCTCCGCCCGAAGGAGCCATACAATACGCATTGTTGTAATTGTTATCATTGCCGGAGCGCCACCAAGTAAACAAAAACCAGGAGACTTCCACCCTATTTGACATTATAACATAATTGAGAAATAAAGACAAGTTATTTTTTTCAGTAAGCAAAGTCTGAGATGTTTCGACTTCACTTTGTTTCGCTCAGAATGACAGAAACAATGTCGTTCCCCGAGCGAAACGCAGTGTTTATGGGGCAAAAGGAAAGATCCCCAGCTTTGTGTGTTGAGTAAATAAAAAGGTATCTTTTAATCCTTACTCAATGAGAATAGTTTGAGATGTTTCGACTGCGTTTCACTACGCTCAACATGACAGGAACAATGTCATCCCGAGCGTAGTCTAGGGATCTCAAACTATTCTCAAGCAAAAAACAAAAGACTATCCAAATTTGATTAGGTATAGTCTTTATTTATTATAAATAAGATTTTTAATAATTATAATATATACAATATTATAGTATAATTTATCTAATAATTTAATCTTTTACTTTTGTAAGATATACAAGCTCGTCGATAGGTGCAGGGATAATTACCATTTCGTTGCTATAAATTTTGTCTTTATACTGCCATTTCCCTTCTGGTACATAAACTAATTTTGTAGTGTGACCTTTAACCAAAACAGGTGCAACAAGAATATCGTCACCAAGCATAAATTGGCTTGTAATTTTTGCATAACCTTTGTTTGGAAAAGAGTATTCCATATATCTAACTATCGGTTCGCCTGTTTTGCTTGCGTGCTCAACAAGTTGCAAAATATAGTCGGAATATTTTGTGTGCAAATCTATTGTTTTAAGACAGATATTTTTTAGTTCATCATTTATTTTCCAAATATCCAAACTAAATTGCATCATAGGCATTAGGCAGGATGCCTCTGCATATCTTGCAAAAAGTTCGTTGTCAAAAGAAAATTCTTTTTTGTTTTTGAAATCGCCTATTTGTCCACCACCAATCATATCAGGACAGCCATAAGAGTAGCCCGTTATACCTTGAGTCAAAGTGTTTGGCAGCAATGCACCTAAGCCTAAAATACCCCATTTGTGTGATTTGTCGGCAAGTCTTTGTGCCACGCCTTGACAGCCGAATTGGAAACAAGCACGCAACTCGTTGAAATCAAAATCAATTGCAGATTGTGCCCAAAGTTTGCTTTGAGTGTTTGCATCTACACCACCAAATGTTATGTCGTCATCGCAGTAATACATAGCGTCGCCTGCATCCTGCTTAAATCCATCCACACCAAATTCGTCTATCAATTTTTTGGTATAGTCAGTAAACCATTTCATTGCTTGTGGGTTGGATAGGTCAAGAATTGCGTCTGTGCCATTCCACCATTTTCGCATTGCGATATTGTTATCCTTGTCTTTAACAAGCATATTGTTTTGGGCAAGATAATTGTAATGTGTGGACTTAGTGCTTACAAAAGGACATATCCACAAAATCACTTTAAAGCCAAGTTCGTGCAGCTTGTCGCACATTTCCTTAGCATTCTCAAATTTGTTTGGGTCAAAATCCCATTCGCCAAAGTTAGTTTGCCAGCCATCGTCAATAATAAGTTCGCCAGTAGGCATACCACTTTCCAAAATAGATTTTGCATAAGATAAGATGTTTGTTTGTGTTTGCTCATGTTCAAATTGAATCCAAGTGCAATATTGAGGGATTTTGAACATGATTGGATTTGGATGTTTGCCGTCAGGTGGCATAAAATGCTGCACGGCATACAAATATGCACCTTTCAAAGTTTTGTCCTCTGCCTCAAAAAGTTTGATTTCTGCTTTTTCACTTGTGCAAGTTATTTTTCCAAAAATGAAAGTAGTTTTAAATCCACAATCGCTCCATATTACTCTGCCTTTGTTGCTAAGCCAAAGTGTGTTTGATTGTCCATAGCTTTTGACAATTGTGTTGTTTGCCATATATATTGATTTACGGCTTAGTGGTGTGAAAAAACCAATGTTAGTGTCACCACCATACCAGTATTCATTTTTTAACATTTTAACTTTTAATTTCATTTTTCCTCTTATCCTCCAACCAATTAATTATATCACAAACTAGCGTGCTTTGCAATAGGTTAAAGGATATGAATTCGCAAATCAAATTTTAACTTGAATTAAATTTAATGTGCATGTGCAAAATACTTGTAAGTGCAAGCTTTTGTCAATTAATTGATATTAGCTATATCAAAATGTGGCTAATGCGTATGTTTTAACTGTAGCTTTAGATAATGAAAATATTTAATTAGGCATGTGTAAAATGATATTTTTAATTTAAAAGTTATATAAATATTTTACTTTGAAAATAATAAAATAAGTTTACTATTTGATTTTTTAAATTTTAATTTTTTGAAAAATTTGCAAAAAAGTGTTGACAATTTGTTTTTTTTATCATATACTATGAATGTAAGATATCCCCCCCCCACAGGGGTAGGGCACAGTGGAGGTAAGTATGGATAAGGATAATGCAAAAAACATTGATAACCGTTTGGCGACTATTGAAGGACATATTCGAGGGGTTAGGCAAATGGTTGCAGATGGAAAGGATTGTTCGGATGTTTTGTTGCAACTTTCTGCAATAGAGTCATCAGTGCAAAAATTGAGCAAAGCAATTTTGAAAAATCACATTGAGCATTGTGTGAAAGACAGCGTTACAAATGGAGATTTGACTGCTTTGGATAGGCTTAATGAAGTGTTAGATAAATACAAATAGGAGGTAAAGTATGGAAGAGAAAGAAAAAAAATCTTGTTGCTGTCATAGTGAAGAAGAACACAAAGAAAAATCCTGCTGCTCTCATCACGATGAAGTACAAGAGGAAAAGGCTTGTTGTGCACATCACGAGGAAAAACAAGAAGAATGTTGCCACAATGATGAGTGTGCAGAGGAAAAATCTTGTTGCCATAGCAATATGAAAAACGAGCAAGAATCATGTTGCCCTGCAGAAAAGGAAGAAGAGCATACATCTTGCTGTTGTTCGGGCGAGAAAAAACAAGAAAAAGAGGAGTGTTGTCATAATACACAGAATGAGGAAGAGAATTGTTGCCGTGAGCACATTCATAAACACGAGGAAAAATCTTGTTGTCATTCTCACAAAGAGGATCAAAGTTCTTGTGGATGTGGGCATCAAGCCGAAAGCCATATGAATTGTTGTGGAATTGAGAAAAAATCTCACGCATCTTGTTGTGGAACGGAAAAAAGTTCGAGTGGAAATGCGAAGCGTGACAATATAATCAATATTGTAAAACTCGTTGTTTCTTTAGCGTTTTTGATAGCAGGATATTTCAACTGGCATCACATTTCAATGGATGTGCCTTGGACAATTGCGTTTTACTATGTTAATCCAGCTTGGGTTGCATTGTTGATTTGTGGTATTCCAATTTTTGTGGGAGCAATAAAGTCGCTTGCAAGAAAAAAGATAACCGCATCCGTTTTGATAAGTGTTGCAATGCTTTCGGCAGTGATATTGGAAATTGTAGGATTTTTCTATCAGATTGATAGCAGTGGACATTCACATAGTTATGTGTTTGTTGCAGCCGAAGTTGCATTTTTGATGGCAATAGGTGGTGCAATTGAAGATTTTACTGTAAGAAAGAGCCGTGCAGGAATTGAAAGGCTTGTTGGACTTATCCCAAAAGAGGCGTTTGTTAAAGTGGAAAACGGATTGGAAAAAAGACCACTTGAGCAAATAAAAATTGGCGATATTGTTGTTGTGAAAGCTGGCGAGCAAATCAGTGTTGATGGCGAAATTGTAAGTGGAAAGGCCTCTGTTGACCAATCTTCTGTGACTGGCGAATATGCTTTGGCAGAACTTGGCGAAGGCGACAAAGTTTTTGGTGGTACATTTAATAAATCAGGCGTTATCGAAGTTAAAGTTACAAAGTTGCTTGCAGATATGACAATTGCAAAAATGGCAAAATTAGTGGAAGAGGCAGAAGGCAAAAAAGCTCCAATTTCCAGAGTTGCTGACAAATGGGCAAGCATAATTGTTCCAACAGCAATCGCTCTTGCAATTTTGGTTGGAATTGTGTCATATTTTGCTTTCCCAGATGTGGATGTGTTTGAGGCAATTATCCGAACAATTACAGTTTTGATTGTGTTTTGTCCTTGTTCACTTGCACTTGCAACACCAACAGCAATTGCTGCAGGACTTGGCAATTCTGCCAAAAATGGTGTGCTTGTAAAAAGTGGCGCTAGTCTTGAAGTAATCAGTAAATGTGATGTTATCTGCTTTGACAAAACAGGTACTTTGACAAAAGGCGAAATTGTTGCATCTAACATTGTGGCTGACGGAATTGACGAACAAGAGCTTTTGAGATATGCAGGCAGTTTGGAATTGATGTCCGAACACCCTCTTGCAACAGCAGTTGTAAACAGAGCTAAAGATATTGTCTTTGAAAAAGTTGAAAACTTTGAAACTATTCAAGGCATTGGCGTAAAAGGCGTGGTTTCCGGTAAAAGCGTTGAGGTTATTGCATATAGCGAGGCAATAAAACTTAATTTGACAAATGCTAACCTAGCCCAAAAAGCAAATGAGTTTTTAGGACAAGGAAAAACAGTTGTAAGTGTGATTATTGATAAGGCTGAAAAAGGAATTATCACTTTTGAGGACACTATCCGTGAAGATGCAGTGGAAGTTATTGCAAAACTAAACAGCATGGGTAAACAGACAATTATGCTTACTGGCGACAATGAAAAAAGTGCAAAATTTATTGCAGAAAAAATTGGCATAAAAGAGGTTAAGTTTGGATTGTTGCCGGAACAAAAATTGCAAGAAATTGAAAAAATACAAAAATCAGGTTTAAAAGTTTGTATGGTAGGCGACGGAATAAATGATGCTCCATCCCTTAAACTTGCAGATTGTTCAATCGCAATGGGTGCCTTGGGCAGTGACATAGCAATTGAAACAGCAGACATGGCAATTTTGAATAGCGATATGAACAAAATTGTTTACTGCGTAAAACATTCAAAGCGTACTTTGTTTACAATAAAACGAAACATCATTCTTGCAATGACTGTGAACTTTATCAGTATCATATTGTCATTCTTTGGAATATTTGACCCAATGACTGGAGCAATTATGCACAATGTAACCTCTGTTGCAGTAGTGTTGTCATCAGCGTTGCTTTTGATAAATCGCAAAGAAGACAAAAAGATAAGCGATGAGAATATTTCTGAATAACTCAGTGTTATTGCAGTTTAATGGAAAATAATTTAATCAAAAAAGCATTTTAAAGTGAAGTTTTAAGATGCTTTTTTTGTTTTTAATAAATAAAATATCTTCACGATGTGGAAATTGTTTTCCTGTATATTTGTAGCAAGATGTTTTAAAAAACCTTGATTTTACTGAATAAATTGTTGTTTATAATATTAATTTTGATACTTTAGAAAAGGTTATTGTTAAATTTTTTTACTATATCTACATTTTGTGGATAATATAAAAAATGATTAGCTATTGACTATAATTTAAATATGTTGTAAAATAAAGTAATGAATGTTTAGGGGCGTGTTATGATTAAAATAATACCTGAAGTTAAAAAACTGGAAATTGAGAATAAAGAAATAAATATCGAAGGTATTGTTATTTTGGGTGATATTTCTGCTTTTTCAAAAAAAGAGCTGGAAAATTTTATTGCAAAAAAAACAAAATACAAGATAGATAGCAATGGTTATCAAATTATTTTTGGCATAAAAGGAAATGCAAATGCAGAGTGGTATCAGATTGAAATGACGGAAAATCAATTGTCTGTGATTGCTGCAAGTGAAGAAGGTATTTTCAGGGCTGTGCAAACTATAAAACAGATATTGTGTCAAAAACTTTATGTTTTAAAAATTGAGGACGAGCCTGCTAATAATTTTAGGGCGTTTATGCTTGATGTGGGCAGATATTTCTATCCAATAGAGGATGTGAAGACTATTGTGGATTATATTGCACTTTATAAATTCAATTATTTTCATATTCATTTGACGGAGGATCAAGGTTGGAGATTTGAGTCAAAATTGTATCCTAAACTTACGATAAAAGGTTGCAAGCGCAGTCATACAAATTTTGGCTTTAAAAAAGAGGAAGGTTTTTATACCCAAGAGCAACTTAAAGAGCTTGTTGATTATTGTCATAAAAGATATATCAAGGTTATTCCAGAAATTGATATGCCGGGGCATACTATGTCTGCCCTTGCTTGTTATCCTGAACTTTCTTGTTTTGACAGAAAACTTAAAGTTTCTACGCATTGGGGCATTAAGTTTGACATTATGTGTGCAGGAAAAGATTTTACATATAAATTTTGCAAGGATATTATTGACGAGTTATGTGAAATTTTTACCGATGAATACATTCATATTGGTGGGGATGAGGCATTAAAATTGCGTTGGTCTATGTGTGAGCATTGCAAGAAAAAGCTTGCCGAACTTGAACTTGACAATATGGAGCAACTCCAAATTTATTTTGCAAATTATATGGCAGATTATATTGCACAAAAAGGCAAAAAAACAATTATGTGGTACAATAAATATAATGAAAAAGACAAAATTGTGCCAAACAAGGACATAATTGTGCAGTTTTGGGGCACAAGAAAGGATAAAGAATTTTGCAAAGTTGTGGAAAGTGGCAGAAAAGTGATTACTTCAAACAGCAGTGGATATTACATTGATTTGCCTTATGGATACATAACACTTAGTGATTCATATAACACACAAGGTATTACAGGATTAGAAAATGCAGGCAAATTGTTTGGATATGAAACATGCTTGTGGACAGAGTATGTAAAAGACATTGAAAAGGCAAAGTTTAATATGTTTCCAAGAGTTTTTGCAATAAGCGAAATTTTTTGGAGTGGTGAGGGCAAAAGAGATTATAATAAATTTTTGGAAAAATTGCCTTTTAATGTTGATTTTGTTGCAAAATTTGGGGTTAAAGTGCCAAGAAAAGGCATTTATAATCCAAACAAGATACGCAAATTTTTCTCAAAACTTTGGTTTGAGAAAAGACAGCTTGTTTGGCAAGGACTATATCTTACTGTTGATAACTTTTTGCTAAAACAAAAGATTAAAAGAAAAAACAAAAAATAAATAAAATTGAAATATTTTGATGTTTTATGAAATAATATATTAATAATCGTAACAATATAATTATAAAATTTTAAAGTTAAAATAGGCTTTAATACTTAATATTTGAGATTAATGGAAATTTTAATATATTTCAAATTTAAATATTGTGACTTATAAATTTATGCTATTAGAGTAAACGCATTTTCGTTTTGATATCAATTTTATTATGGAGGGATTATGAATAGAAGAAAGATAGTGGCAATCGCAGGTGATGCCAAAATTGAAGAAGGTTCTTTGAAATATAACATTGCATTTGAGGTTGGCAAAGCTTTGATTGATGCAGGATATAGGATTCAAACTGGTGGACTTGGTGGCGTAATGATGGCTGCGTGCAGGGGTGCAAAATCATCCAAAAATTACAAGGACGGCGATATTATTGCACTTGTGCCTTCTTTTGATGTAAATGAAGTTAATGAGTTTGCAGACATTGTTATCCCAACTGGGCTTGATGTTATGCGTAATGCATTGGTTGCAAATGCAAGTGCTATTGTTGCAATCGGTGGTGGTGCAGGAACGCTTACTGAAATGGCTTTTGCTTGGACTTTTGGAAGACTTATTGTTGGAATTATCAATGTTGGTGGCTGGAGTGGTAAACTTGCAGGCAGTAGAATTGATGAAAGAGTTCGTTATCCTGAAATTGAAAATGATATGGTGTATCCTGCAACAAGTGGCGAGGAAGTTGTAAGAATTATTGATGCAAACATTGATAAATATTACAAACGCCATAAAGGAATTGTTTTTGAAGATGGCATAAGAACATAATTTTGTAAATATTAATTGAAGATTTTTTATTCAATTTAATATGTTGTTGAATTTCAAATTTATATTTTTGCCCTCGCAAGTTGAATTGTGAGGGTATTTTAACGCGAAGATTTGTTTATAATCGCAAATTATCATAAAAGTTTAGTTAAATTTGTGATATAATTCGAATAAATTTTAATATGAAATTTGAAATGTTTTGAAATATATGTATATAAAAATACATTTTTTGAAATAATTATTTTAATAAATATTTTAGGAGTAACTTATGAAATATATATGCAGTATTTGTGGTTGGGAATATGATGAAGCACAAGGTTATCCAGAGGGGAGTATCCCGCCAGGAACATTGTGGGACAATGTGGCAGATACTTTTACATGCCCACTTTGTGGCGTGGGAAAAGATATGTTTTTAGAGAGCGAGTAGACAAATTAATTTGTTTGATAACCTTTTAAAATTGTAAAAATACGACGAAAATCGACATTAAAAACAAAAAGTTGACTTGAATAGGTCAACTTTTTGTGATTTTATATTAAAAATCTTGCTGTTAAATTTTAGATGTTCTATTTGAAAATTTAGTTGCATTATTAAGCTGAATAGTAAAATTATTATTTTGTTTTTCATTAAAAGGCCTCCGTCTAATGCATAAATATATTATTTGTTAATTTTTGTTTAAAATAATACACCATTTATATATTGTAGTCAAATAAATTCTTATTGTTTACTAAAATAGCAAAAAAATAATTCGGAATTTTCTTCCGAATTATAATATAGTAGCCTTTTTAATTTGCAATGTTGTCCTTTACAGAGGGGTCATCTTCGGCTACTTTATCCCTGTTTGATTGCGAAATGTCATTGGCTATCACATCGCTTGCAATTTGTTCATATAATTGATCACCATCCAAGCTTTCAGTTGTTTGCTGAGAATGCTCATTTTCTTGATTGTTATCGCTATCAGAGCAAGTGTTGCTTTCTTTTTCAAACTTTTCAATGTCTTCATTTGTTGCAGTTTGATAAATTGTTTTGTCCAAAATAGGTTTTAGTTTGGTTGCGATAAAACTTGCAACAAAAGTGAATGTTAAATCGCCTGGCAAGAATATCAAAAACAATGATATAAAAATTGTGTAGGCAGATACGCTTTTGCCAAAATATAATGTTTGCAACAAGTAGAAGTAAAGCATGCCACAAGCATAAGCAATAAGCAAGTTTACAATGTTTCCTGTAAGATATGAGATATATTTTTTCTTTTTAAATTGTTTGATAATAAGTCCACCAACAATAGTTCCAAGAAAGAAACCAATCAAATATCCAAAAGTAGGTTGAAGTACATACATAAATCCACCACCTTTTGAAAACACAGGTATTCCCACAAGTCCCATAAACAGATATAGTCCTATTACTATTGCGCCCCAAAATGGTCCCATCATTGAAGAGGTAAGTTGAACAAAAAATGTTTGTAGTGTAAATGGTATTACAGGTATTGGAATTTGAATGAATGCTCCTGCAATAACCAAGCTGGTGAAAACAGCTGTAAGAGCAAGCATTATTGTTTTGCCACGAGTTGTAAGGTTGCTTTTTGGTAAAGAAATCATATGTCCTCCTAAGTATTTTGTTGCGCAAATTTATTTATGTTAACCACTCTGTATTACTAAGTTAACATAAAACATTTCGCTTGTCAAACATTTTTACCCAAAAAAACACTTTTTTATTAAATTTTTGAATAATGGTGTAACAATCTTTTTGAGTGAAGGGGAGTAATCAGGGAAAGAGAGTATAGTAATTTATAGTTTTATAATAAACATCATTATAATGTAATTATCTGTCTAAGTTGCCTGAAGCTTGTTGATACCCAGTATTCTAATTTAAGTTATGGATAATACTTTCAAATATTGTTATATTATTAGTTATATATTGTAGCAAATGATAAATTTTATTGCAGTAATTAATAATCTTGACTTAAAAGGGATATTATGGTAAAATTTATTCGAGGTTGATATGAAAGCTTTATTTATTATTTTAGTAGTTTTGAGTATGATATTTTTTATTGTAAAAGCAGTTTTGTCTGTGTGGCAACGGACAAAAAAAGATGTTTATTACAATAATAAACTCATAAAATATTTAAATGATTATACCTTGATTGGGTATATTGTTTTGGTTTATGCCTTTTCTATCAGTCTTTATTTGGCAGATGATTATACAATTGCAGAGTGCAATTTCACACTTATAATTTTGTCTATTGCAACGGCGCTGTTTGTGGGCGAAAAAGTTTATTTTTCTGTCAAAAATCGGGGCTATTTGTATGTTGAATCAAATTTGTATGATTTTAATAGAATAAGTGAACTAGCTGAATTTAATGGAGTTTTGCAAAAAGAAACTAAGTCAAACTTTTTGCTTTTGGATAAGGATAAATTTGATGAAAACATTGCTGTGCAAGAAAAAGCAGACTCTGCAAAATTGTTTAAATCAAGAGTAATCAAAATTTCTATTTCTTGTGCTTTAGGCGTTTTGCTTTGCATTGCAATTTTGGTTGTCGGCTTGGTGAGAGGTGTTTAATGGCAGGAGTTTTGTATCTGGTTGGAACGCCTATCGGCAATATGGGTGATATTACTCTTCGTGCAATTGAAACATTGAAAATGGTGGATGTCATTGCGTGCGAAGATACAAGGCACAGCAGTGTGTTGTTGCAAAAGTTGGAGATTAAAAAGCCACTTGTAAGCTATTATCTGCACAAAGAAAGGCAGAGTGGACAAAAAATAATCGATATGCTACTTGAAGGAAAAAATGTGGCATTAATCACAGATGCGGGTATGCCTTGCATTTCTGACCCCGGGGCTATACTTGTGCAAATGGCTCAAGAAAATGAAATTGAGTGTACAGTGGTGCCAGGTGCTACTGCTGTTACCAGTGCAATGGCATTGTCAGGTATCACAAGGCGTGGTTTTTGTTTTTTGGGTTTTTTGCCTGAAAAAAATATTGACAAAGAAAATTTGATTTCACCATACAAAAACATTGATGTACAACTTGTTTTTTATTGCTCGCCACACAATATAAATGATGATTTAAGCTTTTTGTATAACTTGCTTGGGGAAAGAAATGTGGTTGTTGTAAAAGAAATTACAAAAATGTTTGAAAAAGTGCAAAAAGGTGTGTTGGGAAGTTTTTGCATTGAGGAGCCTCGTGGAGAATTTGTTGTTATTGTTGAAGGCAAGGATTTTACAAGTGATTTGTGCAATCTTTCGGTGGAAGAGCATTTGCAACATAATCTTGCAAAAGGGTTGAGCAAAAAAGATGCGATAAAACTTACCGCATCGGAAAGAAATGTTCCTAAAGATGTTGTCTATAAGGTTGCAATGCAACTTTAAAAAAAACAAAAACGATTGTGATAACATGAAATTTATATGAAAATTTCTATTGAAAATCGATATTATTTGACAAATTAGCTTTTTATGTTTCTCATAATATTGTCGTGATTTTGCATACATTTGAAGATATTTTTTGCTTTGCTTGACAGTGTGTTTATCTCATTTGGGTCAGCTGAATTTGTGGCAAAGGTATTTTCTTTTAAGTTGCCAGGCGTGCTAGTTTTGCTATTTTGTTCGTTGTTTTTTTTGAAATTTTCTGTTTTAAAATAATTGGGAATATCGTTGTTTGAATTTGGATAATGAGCAAAATTTTGCTCATTTTGTTTTAAGCTATCGGCGTTGTTTTGCAAAACACTTTCTGTGTGATTGGAAAAAGTGTTGTCAGCAAAATTGTTTTGCGTTTCGTTTTGTGTCGAATAATTTTTATTTGACATATTGTCTTGTTTATTGCTATCAAAGTTTTGATTGTATTCTTGATTATTTTGTTCAATATTTGGTATAATTTTTGTAGGACAACGGGTAAAAAGCCCATTATATGTGGAAAATTTCTTCATAAAAGCACCTTTTTAAAAAAATATTAATTATTTACTTGTAAAGTATTGATTTATTTTTATATTTATATTATACTAGATAATGTAATTTAATATGATTGTTAGTCTGTTTCGACTAAAAAGATATTACTCGTAGGAGAATGTTATGAAAAAAAACATTAAATTTATTTTAATCTCAATATTATTGATTGCACTTGCGTGTGTGTCATTGGTTGGTTGTACAAAAGTACCAAAGCTTACTGGTGGCGACCCAAATGCTACAACTTACAATAATAATTCTTTGGTTGTATCTCAAGGAGACTACATTTATTTTGTAAACGGCAAAATAAGTGTGGATGATATTGCAACTAAAAAAGACAATAAATATGGCAATGTTGTAAAAAGTGCTATTTACAGGGCAAAAAAGGATGGAAGTGATGTGCAAGTGCTTGTTCCTCAAGTTGCAATGGATAGCAACAATTCAAATGGCATAAGTGTGCTTGGAAATTATTTGTACTTTACATCTCCTTCAACCACAACTGGTAAGGATGGCACTTTGCAGAAGACAAACACAGATTTTTACAGAGTGGAAATTAGTGGCAAAAATCTTAAAAAGATTGCTACAATTCAAGGCAACACAAATCAATATAAGTTTACTGACAAAGGTTTATTTTATCTTTTGAACAATGAGTTGGTTTATGTCCCTTATAAGGGTAAGAAAAAAGTTATTGCAGAAAATGTAAGCAACACATATTTTCCAGTAACATCAACTTATGTGCCAGGCAGCAGTGATGCATCAATGGCCGTTTATTACACACAATCTCCTGAGGAAAATGACGGAAATCCTTACAATGATTTGAAATGTGTGAATGCTGATGGCGAAGTTAAAGATATCGTTAGTGGTAAAGAGGGCGACATTTCATATTCAATCAAGAGTGTGGAGAGTGAGGCAGATGGCAGTGTTGCTGTTTATTATGAAAAAACTCCTTATGACAATGGCAGAAATGAAGTTGTTGGCTTGTTTGGTATTAAAGTTAACAAAGAATTTGCAAAAAGTGCTGACGAAAAACAATTTGCTAACAAAAATGCAACTGTTAGATATATAAGCTATAATGAAGGCGTTTATGTTTTTGAATACAACAAAATGTATATTCCTGTGATTGAAAACGGAATTGCAAAAGAAGGCAGTGTTGTTTATAAATTGTACACATCAGACTCTGCATCAATTCCTTCAACTGACATTTTTGCAATCAGAGAGGAAAACGGCAAAAAGTTTATGTACTACTTTGCATCAAATGCTTTGCTAAAAGTTGAAATGCTTGCTGATAGCTTGGGTATGGCAGAGGAAATTATTGAGGCAAATATTGTTACTGATTATGTAAAACCTGTAATACTTGGAAATACTTTCTATTATATTAATAGTGGCTATTACAATTATATGTATTCTTTTGATCTTTTGGCAGAAGGTGCAAAGCACTCAATTGTCGGTGTGAGAACAGATGCTGATAAAGCTCAATATATCAAGTTTGTTCAAGATATGGACGAAGATGCTAAGGCAGACCACGATAAACTTATAAAAGAGGATTTGCCTGCTGAAGAATTTAAAAAATAATCTAATGAGGACTGCTGATTTTTCAAAAACAGCAGTCCATTTAAAAATAGGAGGTTGCTTTGGCTGACTGGTTGAACACTGCATTTCAGTCTTTTGACTATGCACTTTTGGAGTTTGGACATAATCTGCATAACAATGCAGGAGGATTTTTTGACGGCTTTATGAAATTTATCACCGTGTTTGGAGACGGCGGAATAATTTTGATTTTGCTTTCACTTTGTTTGATAGCTTTCAAAAAAACACGAAAAATTGGCATAACAATGCTTGGAGCAATAGCTATAGGTGCAATCATAACAAACATTACCATTAAGCCTTTGGTTGCAAGACCAAGACCTTTTGCTGATCAATCTTCTGTGTATTACACTTGGTGGAAAGCAGTTGGTGCTGTTCAGGAGTCAGAGTTTTCTTTCCCTTCAGGTCATTCAACTGCAAGTATGGCTGCAATGATGGCATTTTTCCTTGCAGGCAACAAAAAATATAGCTGGACAGGATTTATTCTAGCTTTACTAATTGGTTTTTCTCGCATATATTTGTGTGTGCATTATCCGTCAGATGTGTTGTTCGGATTTATAGTTGGCATTATTGCTGGTTCACTTTCTTATTTGATTGTTTGGCTTGCTTACAAGTATTTAAAAAATACAAAGCTTGGGGATATTTTGTATGACAAAGATGTTATAACTCTTTATAATTTTGTCAAAAACAAATATTTCAATAAGAATAAAGCTGTAGGCGAAAGCTTGAGCAATGCAAATGAAAATAAAAGCAATATTGCAGTGGGAAATGATAGCGCTGTTTTAAATGACAATCAAAATAATACAGATATCAGTTGTAATATTGATAAAAATAATGTTTTAGAAAGTCAAAATGCTGAAGATGATGCAAAAAATATTGAAAATGTTGTTGTAGACACAAAAAATATAGAATAAATATTTTGATAGGAAATAGGAAAAAATTATGAGTAAAGTTACAAAAAAAGCAAGAATAGCAATGATTGGCTTGGGTGGAAGAGGCTATGGGCTTTTGCGTCTTAACCTTGTACATATGAAAAATGTGGAGGTTGTTGGCATTTGTGATGTCTATCAAGACAGGATTGACAAAGCTATCGAAAAAGTGAAAAAAGTTTGTGGCAACACTCCCAAAGGCAGCACAAACTACAAAGATTTTTTGCAAGATGAAAATGTTGATATAATAATGATTACTTGTGCTTGGGAAGGACACATTGATATCGCAGTGGAGGCAATGCAATCAGGGAAATTTGTTGCAATGGAAGTTGGTGGAGCTTACAGCGTGGAAGACTGTTGGAGATTGGTTGATACATATGAGCAGACAAAAACACCATTGATGATGCTTGAAAATTGTTGCTATGGTGAATATGAACTTATGACTTTGAGAATGGTGCGTGAAGGCATTTTTGGAGGTATTGTTCATTGCGAAGGTGGATATCATCACGATTTGAGGGAAGAAGTGGCTTTTGGAAAAGAAAATCGCCATTATAGATTGAAAAATTATTTGGAAAGAAACTGCGAAAATTATCCAACTCACGAAATTGGACCTATTGCAAAAGTTCTTGATATAAACAGAGGAAATCTTTTTACTAAATTAACATCTTATTCAAGCGTAGCAAAAGGCTTGCACGAGTATATTTTGGCAAACAAGGCAGACGATAAAGAGCTTGTTGCTAGCCAGTTTAAGCAGGGAGATGTTGTAACAACAATTATCGAAACAATCAAAGGACAAACGGTTGTTATACAATTGGATACAACTTTGCCAAGACCTTACAGCCGTGGATACACAATCAGAGGCACTAAGGCAATGTATCAAGAGGATAACAATTTGGTGTTTCTTGATAATAAAAAATTCAAAATGTTTGATTTCAACAGCAGACCTCTTTGGAATAATGGCAAAAAGTTTGCAAAAAAATTTGCTCACAGAATTTGGAAGAATAAAGGTGCAGTTGTAAAAGCTGGACATGGTGGAATGGATTCGCTTGTGCTAAATGCTATGGTTGAAGCATTTTTGGAAGGTTATTATCCACCAATTGATGTTTATGATACTGCAAGTTGGATGGTAATAACAGCACTTTCAGAGCAGTCTATCAAAAATAATAACCAAACTATGGAATTTCCTGACTTTACAAGAGGAAAGTGGAAGAACAGACAAGATGTTTGCTTAGGACACTATAGCTTGGAAGGCAATGTAAAATAAATCTTTTGGCATAAAAACTTGAAGTTTGAAAACGCTGAAAATGACCTTTGACAAAAAAATAAAATTTTTGGAATGATTTCAGATTATGCTGAAGTCATTTCTTATTTCAAGTTATCATTTTGTTTTATTTAAAAATGATAAAAATCAATTTTGCAAAATGCATTTTTTAAATTGCTTTTGCTTTAAGACAATTAGAAATGATATATATTTAATATTGTTATATTATTTAATATGTAAATATAATGCAAAAATTTAGCTGTAAAATTGCTTAAATTTTTAAAATTTTGCATAGTTAATGGCATATTACTTACAAAAATAAACTTTTTGTTGCCGATTTTAACCTTTATTAATATAATGAAAGTATAAGACTTTTGTAGAATGTTTATATTCTAAAGGGGGTAAGAATGGATATTTTGAGTGATATGGAACAAGACAGACTTGAGATAATAAAAAAACATATTGACAATGGTGTTATTTTCAAAAGCACTGACTGTGTTTATGTATCTAGCGAGACAATTATCGGAGAGGGGACAACAATTGATTGCAACAATATTTTTCGTGGGAAATGTGTGATTGGAAAAAATGTTGTTATCGGTGATGGAAATACCCTTACGGATTGCACACTTGGCAACAATGTTGTGATACAAAAAAGCGTTGTTTGCAACGCAACAATAAAACAAAATACAACAGTAGGTCCATGGGCACATGTACATACAAGAAGTGTGGTAGAGCGAGATTGTCGCATTGGCAATTTTGTGGAAATAAAAAACAGCAACATTGGCATAAACACAAAAATGGCACATCTTGCTTACATTGGAGATTGCGACATTGGAGCAAAATGCAACATTGGTTGTGGGGTCATTTTTGTCAATTATGATGGCAAAAACAAGCATAGGAGCGTGGTTGGAAACAGTGTTTTTGTGGGTAGCAACAGCAATATTATTGCACCTATAAAAATTGAGGATAATTCCTTTATTGCAGCTGGCACTACGGTTACCATTGACTTGCCTCAAAATTGTATGTGTATTGGAAGAAACAGAGAGATTGTAAAAGAAAACAGGAGCAAATATCGTATGTGCGACTTTGACAAAAAATATTTTGGTACGGACGGAATTCGTGGCATTTATGGCGAAAAAGTAAATAGAAAAATTGCCTATTTGGTGGGTAATTTTTTGGGCTATTCTGCAGATAAAGGTGTGATAATTTTGGGAAAAGACCCACGAAAATCGGGGGTAAATTTGTCTGAGGCATTGATTGATGGCATTGTTGACTCTGGCTGTGATGTTGTTGATTTAGGAGTTGTGACAACCCCTTGTGTTGCAGATGTGACAATGAAAACTGGTGCAAATTATGGTGTGGTTATAACTGCGTCACACAACCCAAGTGAGTATAATGGAATAAAGATTTTTAATGACAAAGGTAGAAAACTTTTGAACATAGAGGAAATTCAGATTGAGGAACACATAAATAAAAATCAACCTGTCATTTCAAAGAGCAAAGGCAAAGTGATTAAAGACGAAAAGCTTATTCAAAATTATATTGACTTTGTTTGTGGTAGATTGCCTGATTTGTCTTCACTTAAAGTGGTGGTGGATTGCTCAAACGGAGCAAGTGTGCAGTTTGCACAAAAAGTCTTTGAAAGGTTGAATATTCAAACTCATTTTATTGGCACGGATAGCAATGGCGACAACATAAACAAAAATTGTGGGGCATTGTTTCCTGAAAAGTGTGCAAAAGAAGTTGTGGCTTTGGGCTGTGATTTAGGCTTTTGTTTTGATGGCGATGCAGACAGAATTATTGCAATAGATAGCAAAGGAAAAACAATAAGTGGCGACAAAATTTTGTACGCTTTTGCAAAAAGTATGAAAAAGAAAAATATTCTTATTGGAAATGCTGTTGTTGGTACAATAATGACAAACTATGGGCTTGAAAGCAGTCTTGCCAAACTTGGAATTGAACTTGTAAGGACAAATGTCGGTGACCATTATGTGGTGGAAAAAATGCTTGAGAATGGCTTTATGCTTGGTGGAGAAAGTTCGGGACACATCATTCTTGGTGATAAGGTTACAACAGGTGATGGCTTGCTTGTTGCTGTTCACTTGTGTGCATTGGTTGTGGAAAGTGGTTTGAGTTTGCAAAAACTTACAGATATGAAGGAGTATCCTCAGATTAACATCAACATTATGACTGACAAAAAGGATGATATTGCAAAAGATAGTGAACTCTTGGCGCTTGTGTCAAGACTATCTGCAAATTTAGGAGATTTTGGAAGAACTTTTGTGAGAGCAAGTGGAACGGAAAACAAACTGAGGATAACGGCAGAATGTGCAGATACGGAAACTGCACAAAGCACAGCAAAAGAATTAGAGAGTTTTGTTAAAGATAAATATAAAATTTAATATAAATTTTAATTATTAGCATCAATATTAAAATGCTAGCCCACTTTTGACAGGTGGGCTATTGCTTTTTGTTTGTAAATATGCTAAAATATACTTAATATGTAATTATGTATTAACGGAGGAATTATGAAATATTCTTTGAAAACTAACAATTATTGTAATTTTAATGTTTTTGAGGTAAATAAACTTGAGGCGAGGAACTATGCTATTCCGTATGCCGATAAAAATCAAGCAGCAGATGTTGATTTGCTTAAAGAGAGATATTCAAGCTCTATGGTGAAATTGCTTAATGGCGATTGGGATTTTGTTTACTATCCAAAATTGAGCGAAATGCCTGAGGAATTTGACACGGATAAAATTGATTTTATCAAGTTTCCTGTGCCAGGCGATTGGCAAAGAAACGGCATTGAAAATCCAAATTATTTAAATTCTAGATATCAGTTTCCATTGAGGCCACCCACTATTCCAACAGACATCCCTGTGGGTGTTTATCGTACGAAAATCGATATTAAATTGCAAAATAAAACATTTTTAATCAACTTTTTGGGTGTTTGTTCTTGCTTGGATTTGTTTGTAAACGGCAAGTTTGTGGGATATAGCGAAGGCTCTCATAACACAGCAGAATTTGACTTGACACAATTTTTGAATGACGGCGAAAATGAATTGGTAGCAGTTGTTTACAAATGGTGCAATGGTAGTTATCTTGAATGTCAAGATATGTTTAGAGAAAATGGAATTTTCCGTGATGTTTTGCTTATTGAAGAAAACAATAGCTATTTATTTGACTTTGGCTATTCTACAAAATATCAAAAGGATAAAGACTACGAAATCACTTTTGATTGCAAGGTGCAAAATGCCACAAACGAAAGCAAAGTTACCTTTGAATTGTTTAATAAAACAGGTGAATTGGTTGCAACAGAGGATATAAACGGCACTGGTTGCAAAACTATTGAAATGCTTAATGTGGATGAGTGGAGTGCAGAAATCCCTAATCAATATAAAATGCTTGTGACATATGATGACGGCAAAAATAAAGTGTATTTTAGGCGTTATGTGGGATTTAAGCATGTTGAAATTGATGGCAATGTTTTTTATTTTAACAATCAGCCAATCAAGCTTAAAGGTATTAATCATCACGAGTCACATCCTGTTACAGGTTATGTTGTTTCAGCTGAGTTTTTGGCAAATGATATAAACACAATCAAAAATTACAACTGCAATGCTGTAAGATTGTCACATTATCCTCACGACCCAATATTCCTTATGTTGTGCGATAAAGTTGGTTTGTATGCTGTTGACGAAATGGACTTGGAAACTCACGGCGTTTATAGCAATCCGTTAAGGCAACAATTTGGACTTATAAGCCATAACCCTAAATGGAAAGAGCATTATCTTGACAGAGCAAAGCGTATGTACTATAAATCTCGAAATTGTGTGAGTGTGGTAATGTGGTCGCTTGGCAATGAGGCAGGTGGATATTTGTGCCATGACTATTGCTATGACTTTTTGAAAAGCGTAACAAACATTCCTATTCATTACGAAGGTGCCATCCATACAAAAAGATTTTGCTATGATGTTGTGGGCAATTTTTATCCAGGCTATAAATTTTTACATTCCATTGCTGACAAGACAATTGCTGACAAGAGATATCTGGAAAAGCCTTATGTGATGACAGAGTTTTCACATGCAATGGGTATGGGACCCGGTGGATTAGGACATTATGTTGATTTGATTTTGGCAAACAAAAACTTCTTGGGAGGATTTATTTGGGAGTATTGTGACCATATTGTTGATAATCCAAACCATAAATTCAGATTTACATACGGAGGCGATTACAACGAACCAAAGCATGACGGCAACTTTTGTGTGGATGGAATGTTTTTTCCTGATCGTACGCCAAGCACTGGTGCATTGAATATGCGTGAGTGTTACAGACCTTATCGTGCACAAGTTAAGGATTTGAAACTTGAAATTTGGAATACAAATTATTTCCGTAGTACAGAAGGCGTCCGTGTGGATTGGAAAGTTCTTAGAAATGGCGAACAAATGCACAATGGTAGCTATGACATTATGATTGCACCAGGCGAGAAAAAACAATATGATATGTCGTTTATTATGCCACGCGATATGTCAGAGTACACTTATATCATTACATATATGGAAGGGGATAGATATATTGCAAGTGAGCAATTTGAAGTTACACCTTGCATAAAAGTTAAACCACAATTTGAGGCGCCACAATTTAAAATTGAGGACAAAAAACTTGTTGTAACCTCTGACAGAGGAAAATTGGTTATTAGCAAAAAGACAGGCGAAATTGAAAGCTATTGTGTGGACGGAGTGGAATATATCAATGGAAACAATGCTTTGGGATACAGAGGAATTTTGCCTAATATGTACAGAAAAGTGTTGGATAACGACAGATTTATTAAAATTGCTTGGGAGGCATTGGGACTTATGAAGGCAATCCCTTGTCATAGGAGCACTAAGTTTGTAACCACTGACGGAGTGAGCATTGTAAGCAAATATGTCATAAAAGGTATGGGGACGCTTGCAAAAGTGGTTGTTACCACAAAGGTCGGCAAAGATTTGGATTTGCACATCACTGCAAAGGCCAAAAAGGGCTTGAAGCTGCTTTGCTACAATGACATTGTAAGATTTGGTGTTACTTTTGAAATGCCTTCAAGCTTTGATAAAGTGGAGTATTTTGGACTAGGTGACAGAGAAACACTTATCGACTTTAACGAGCACGGCAAATTGGGAATTTATAAGGTTGATGTAAAGAATATGGCAGAAAAATATATTATGCCACAAGAGTCAGGAAACAGAAGTGAAGTGCGCTGGGCAAAAGTTACAAATGGAAAAGGTCAAGGATTGATGTTTGCAATGACAGAAAAACCTTTAAACTTTAATGCTAATCCATACACAAGATATCAACTTGAAAAGGCAAAACACATTGAAGAAATTGGCAGTGCAGATACTACTTGTGTGCAAATTGATGGATTTATGCGAGGCACTGGCAGTCAAAGTTGTGGACCTCAACCTGAGGAATATGCACGCCCTAACTTAAAGCACCCACTTGAGTTTGACTTTGTGATTATGCCTTGCAGAAAAGAAGATTAAAGCAAAAAAAAAGCAAAATGTAGGTGCTTTAGGCACCCATTTGCATAATACTTGACTTTTTTATGCAAAAAGCTTATAATAAAAATATTATATTTAAATTCAAATATATGTTTATAAAAAAATTTTGAATGTAATTTTTTATTTATTTTGTTTGCATTTTGATTTGCATTAAAATTTATGTGAATTGCAAATTATGATGAAACAAAAAAACAAAAATTCTGTCAAAAATCGGTACTAATTAATAAAAAAATAACTATAATATACAAATTTAAGTATGAATTGGAGGAGTTTATGTTTTTTGGTAAAAAGCAATCAAATGTAATCAAATTGAATCAAAATGTTTGCAATGCAGATTTAGAGGACAATCAAGTTTTGTTTGTAAAGCTTACAGACGCTGTTAAATCTGCTGATGCTCGCTTTGAGGTTCCAAGCACTCATGATGCAATTGTTGTTAAAGGTGGTGGAGATATCAGATATTATCCAAGTGGTAATTATCCTGTTTTTGACTCTAAAGACGAAATTAAAAATTGGAAGAGTGGTATGTCTGTTGAAATTACTTACATCCCAAAAATGGCAAGAGTTTTGGTTAAATGGGGTACACCAAACAGATTGCGTTATCGTGATGAGGCAAGCAACAAGGTTATCACTGTTGGGGCTCACGGTGAGTTCGATTTGTCTGTTATTGTTCCATTGCAATTTTTCCAAAAAGTTGTTGGTGCAAGCAGAGAGTTTGATGTGAATGCTTTCAGGAAGAGATTTGCAGAAACTGTTGCAACAGAGTTTGTTGATATGTTCTTGAAAATTGTTGACGACAAAAAACTTACATATGACAAGTTTTCAGCAAACAAAAAAGAAATTGCAAATGAAATGGGCAAAATTTTGACAGGTATGTTTGAAAAAGATTGGGGCTTATCTGTGCTTAACTTTAAGATAGCTGATTTTGATTTGCACGATGATGATATGAATGCCATTGAGGATGCAACAGCTAAAAAGCAAAGACAAGATATGTTGAAAGAGCATTTGGCTGAGCTTGAAAGATTGGATGACAAAGAATGGGAAAGAGATAAATATTTAAGACAACTTGAACTACAAGACAAAATGGCTTATTATGAAGTGCTTAAGGTTGTAAAAGATAAGGACCTTGCAAAAAAAGAGGAAAACATTTGCCCTAACTGCAAAAAAGAATGTGCAGCAACTGACAAATTCTGTCCTGTTTGTGGCACAAGAGTGAGCAAAGAGCCAATCATTTGCCCTGATTGTGGAAAAGCAAATGAGCCACTTGCCAAATTCTGTGCAAATTGTGGAAAGAAATTCTAAATTTAAATGATTTTATAAAAATTATTTTTGCAAAAAAATAACAGTATAATAATGGGATAATTTTTGCAGAGTAATATTTTTGTTTAGGTAATATCATGGAATTGCAAAGTTTTAAGTGTAAAAATTGCGGTGGCATAATGCAAGCTGTCGCAAATGAAGAAGGTGTTTTAAAATGTGAATACTGCGAAAGCATTTTCACTATTCCAAAAATTGATAGTGATGCTGAAGTTTTGCAATATTTGAACATTGGCGAACACGGACTGGATCCCTGCCATTTTGATGATGCATTTACAGCTTATCAAAAGGCAGCACTTTTAAACAAAAAGGAGCCTGAGGCTTATTGGGGTATGGCACTTGCGACAGCGGGTGTCCAATATCTTGATGATTGCGAGCAAAAGCATTTGCAACCTATTGTTCACAACATTACTGGTAAAGATTTCAGCAAGGACAAAAATTATTTGAAAGCAATTTCGCTTGCAACCTATGAGCAAAAGGCAGAATACATTCAAAAAGCAAATGAAATTGACGATATTCACAAAAAGTTTTATGATTTAAAGCAAAGTGGACTATATTACGATTGCTTTATTTGCGTTAAAGTTACTGAGGATGGTAGTGAAAGACACACTGAGGATAGTGTGATTGCCAACAAAATTTATGACCTTTTGAAAGAAGAAGGTTTTAATCCATTTTATTCAGAAGAGGAAATTCAAGGACGAACAGGCAGTGACTATGAGGCAATGATTTTGTATGCATTGCATTCAAGCCCTTGTATGTTTGTTGTTTGCACAAACGAAGATTATCTTCAAACACCTTGGGTTAAAAATGAATACACTAGATTTTTGAAGATGCTGAGAGATGAGGAAAAGGAAAGGGAGAGTTTAACTTTTGTTTTCCAAAATAATGTGGTTGAAAAATTGCCCGGTGTTGCAGGTAAAATTCAAGGCATAAACTTCAAAACATTTAATGCATCAGAAAAAATAAAAGACTTTGTGGAAAAGTTTGCAGTAAAAAACATTCCTGAAATTGCAAGAAAAGAATATTCAAGCGATGTTTATGTTAAAAAGCAAACGATGAAACAAAGCGTTGTTAAAAGACAACTGACAGCTGCAACAATAGGAGAAATAACCGTTTCCGACCAATCAAAATTGAAAATGGCAAATCAATTTTTGGAAAGGGATAACTTTGCAAGCGCTGCTAGTCTTTGCAAAAATATGATAAGAGAAAATCCGTCCAACAGCGAGGCTTATTGGATGCTGTTTTTGGCGGAAAACAATTGCTCAAACGAAAAAGAGTTTAAAAACTTGCAAGCAGAGGTTGACGATTTTGACAATTTGGAAAAAGCCATTGCATCAGTCAGCGATTATGCAAGAAAACGAGTTTTTTATTCTGCATTGTATTACTATGCGAAAAAGACTTTGCATTTAAATGCTTATGTAGAGTTTATCACTCTTCCTGACAGCAAAGATAGAAATATTGAGGAATTATCCAAAGTTTTTTATCAAAAAGCATTGACTGAAAAAAATGAAGATATATTCAATCAAGTGATCAAAACAATCACCAACACCGACCAATACATTGATATGAACTTTGAGTTTGCAAACATTTTGCCTGCAGATTCAGCGCAAAAGTATTATGACAATATTTTGAAGGTGGATGAGGGACATCATAAGGCATTGTGGCATTCGTTTGTAAACGGCATTCACGATTTGTTTGCATATTTTTCAGATGAAAACAATTTTAAACTTATTGAAGACAAAATTTATTCCTACGGCTTTAATGAGTATGCAACTGACAGATTGATTGAAATGGTGCAAAGCAATCTAGAGGAAAACATTGACAATGCTTGCAAAATTTTTGATTTTATCATTTCAATGATTCCAAAGGAAAATAATGACTTGTACCTTGAATACTTGAATGATATGGTTGACAAGCTTATCAAACTTGGCAGATTCGGAAAGGTTACAAAATACAACGAAATGTTGTTGGTTATGGATCAATATGACCATAATGCACATTTCAACAGATGCCTTATCACTCACAATATTTCAAATCCTATCGGGCTTGTTAAATATGCAGATAGGTTTATGGATGACAAGAATTTTTATGCTGCAATGAGTAGCTATAGCGAAAAATATCCTGATAATGACAATATTTATATGGAAATTGCTAGTCAGTTGGAAAAATTGTTTTGTGTGAATGATTATCCAGATATTTTGGATAACATTGTAAGTCGTGTTTATGTAAGCCGTGATGAACTTGTCAATTGCTATGACACAATAATAAATGTTATCCAAGCTGTTGGAAACAAGCTTTACAATGGCATTTTGCAGGAGCATAATTGCAAAACGGATAGGGATTTTTATCAGCTGACTGAAGATGTTACAAAAAACAAACACTGGCAGATGATAAGAGATATTGCCGTTATTTGCAATGACAAAGATAAAATTCAAATTGTTGACGAATTGAGGGAATCACAACCATATATAAGTAGAAAAAACAGAGTAGAGATTAAAAGTTTAAGAACTTTAAGGACTTTAGCATTTACAAATATCATTGTGATTTTTGCAATAATTGCGTTTTTTGTATCTTTTACATTGCGTTCAAGCATTCAAAAATTAGATTATTTTTATTATCTAATATTTGGAACAACAAATTTTCATGCTGCATTTATTGTAGTTTTTATATTTGCAATAGTTGGAATTGTAATTTGTTTGTTTAAGCTTTTAGTTATTCAAAGAACGCCAAAAAAAACAGAAATTATAAAACTGAGAATGGGCAAGTACTATTCAATTATTTCAAATGTAATTGCAAGTGCTGTATTAATTGCACTTTTCAGTATTTTGATTGTTCCTTCGGTCAAAATATCTCAAGCAAACACAGGTAAAAACGGCTTGTACACTTTCAATGATAATATGTTTGATTTGAAGGAAGTTGCAGGTGGTTATTCTATTGAGAGAGTTTTGGTAGAACAAACTGAAATAACAATTCCTAGTAAAATTAATTTCAAACAAATTGTGGAAATTGGTGATGAGGCGTTTTATAACAATTATAAGTTGAAAAGTGTGTATTTGCCAAATTCAATAAAACATATTGGTAATAGTGCTTTTTATGGTTGCAGTCAAATTGAAAGCATTGTGTTGCCTGATAGTGTGCTTAGCATAGGCGATAGAGCATTCAAAGATTGTAGAAACCTAAAAACCCTTGTAATGGGTGTAAACGCAAATAATGTAGGAACAGATGCTTTCAAAAATTGTGAGATAGAGGACGCAATTGTGCCGTCAACTGCTGTAAGATTTTTGGACGAGGAAAAATTGATTTCTCTTGAAATTTTGGGGTCAACGATTTCTGACATAGATTTTGATGAATTTGAAAATTTGGAAAAACTTGTTTTGAATGAAGGTATAAGATCAATTCCTTATCAAGCTTTTGCACAGTGCAGAAATCTTAAAGAAGTTGTAATACCAAATAGTGTTACAACGGTTACAACAAATGCGTTTGGCAATTGTAGGATAGAAAAAGCAACTATGCCAAATATTTGGTTGAAATATTTTCCAAAAACTTACTTGCGAGAAATAGTTATCACAAATGGGGACAGTTTGGATGACAGTGCGTTCAGCAATAACGCTTTTAATCTTGAAAGAGTTGTTTTGCCAAATGGTATGACAGGCATTGGCAATTATGCTTTTAGTCGGTGCCAAAAATTGAAAAATGTTACATTGCCATCCACATTGACAACAATTGGAGATTATGCATTTTATGGTTGTACATCTCTTAAGCAATTGGATATACCACAAAGTGTAAAGTATATTGGGGACAATGCTTTTGAAGATAGTGGTATTGAAGAAATTGAACTGCCTGACAATGTTACAAGTCTTGGAGATAATGTTTTTTCAAGTTGTGATAATTTGAAAAGTGTAGTTTTGGGCAAAGGTATTAAAAAAATAGGTCAAAGGACTTTTTACAATTGCAGTAACCTTGAGAGTATTTCAATGTCAGATGAAGTGACTGAAATTGGCGATTATGCATTTTATTATTGTATAAAGCTAAAAAATATAAATTTGCCAACAAATTTAACAGCAATAGGCAACTATGCTTTTAGCAACTGTGAAAGTTTGGCTGGCATTGCAATTCCAAATAATCTTCAAATGATTAATCAAAATGTCTTTTCTGATTGTTATCAATTAAAAAGTGTTAAATTTGGCACAAGTTTAAAAACAATTGGATATAATGCTTTTGAAGGGTGTAGGAGCTTGGCTGAGCTTAACTTTGAACATGTTGAAAGCATTGGTAATACAAGTTTTCTTGATTGCGACGGACTTTTAAAAGTTACATTGAGTAGCAATGTAAAAACTATTGGATACAACGCGTTTTTTGGATGTGATGGAGCTATATTTTATTGCGAGCCAAAAAGTAAGCCAAATAACTGGAATAGCAGTTGGATGGCAGAGGATTACGCAGTAATTTGGGATTATAAAAATAATACCACCCCTGGGTATCTTCATTTGAATGGAGTCAAATATACTTTAAATCATAATGATAAAACAGCAGTCATTGAAAAACAATCATATAGCTTGAATGGTGATGTGGAAATTCCTGCAAATGTTGAGTGTAATAATGTTGCATTTTTGGTAAAAACCATAAAAGATAGTGCATTTGATGCTTGCAAAATTAAAAACATTAAAATTGCAGATGGTGTTGAAATTGAGGCAAGAGCTTTTTTCAATTGTTTTGAATTGGAAAGTATACAATTGCCAGCAACTTTAACGAAATTACCGTATTGGATGATTTATTCTTGCAGAAATTTGTCAAAAATATATTTTGACGGCACAAGTAGTCAATGGCTAAATTTGCAAAAAAATGAAAATTGGGCTGCAATGACAAGTAATTTTACAATTGAATGTTCTGACGGCAAAATTTTAAGCAAAGATGATGCAATACTAAATTAGTATTGATAGTAAATATAAGGATATTTTTATAATAATTTTTTTAATTAAAATATGTTATTATTAATTAAAGAATATTAATAAAGCATATTTCATTTGTTGTCTTTGAAACTTTTTCATTTTTATAAATTTTATGATAACCCAAAACTTTCCTCGTAAAGCATTTGTTTTACGGGGAATTTTTTTTACGGGAATAACAAATATTTCCCGTAATTTACTATCATTTTTATGGGAAAGTTGTGTTATTAATATGTTAATTACTAGAGGGAAATCAAAAAATAAATTTTAATTTTCTCAATTTGCATTGATTTTTAAGGTGTGAAATGTAAAATTTTAACAATTTTTTAAAAAAATCAGCATAAAGTATTGACAATTTGCTATAATAGAGTATAATAGAATTAGCAGTCAAGGGGTGAGAGTGCTAGCAACCTAAACACTAAATTGAAAAATTGCTTGAATTTATGCTTATTTAAGCTGTGATAAGGAGGGAATATGAAAATCAGTGAACGCAAAAGCAAAATATTAAAATCGCTAATTGACAATTATATTTCAACCTGTGAGCCAATCAGTAGCAGTCAAATCAAGCAGGCGTGTTTGCCGGAAGTTAGTTCTGCAACAATCCGTAGTGAAATGGTGGCACTTGAAGAAATGGGTTATCTTGTTCAACCTCATAAGTCTGCGGGCAGAGTTCCTTCCTCCAAAGCTTATCGCTACTATGTTGACAATTTGATTGACAGGGATGCCATTGATAGGCAAATGGATAATTTTGTTGACTATTTTGACAGAAATTTTAGCGATGTTGAGCAAGTTGTAAAAAACACAGCAAAAGTGATAAGTGACATCACAAATTACACATCCATTGTGGTTATGGGTGGTGTGGATAGCATAACTCTTAAGGATATCAAACTTGTGGATATTGGCGATGATAGTGCATTGCTTGTGATAATCACAGATAGTGGACTTTTAAAAGACAAAATCATTGATATCCCTCAAAATATGAAAAACAAGTTTTTTGCTCAAGCAAATGAAATGCTTGTTCAAATGTTTGCAGGAAAGACTGTGAAGGAAATTACTGACAACAGCGATATTATTGTGCAATCTTCAATAAGCGAGTATAGGGCATTGTTTCAAGAAGTTTTGGAAATGTTGCAAAACTATAAGCGCAAAGAAGAAAGCAGAATGTATATGGAAGGCACAGACAAAATTTTTGATTACAAAGAATTTGAAGATGTAGGAAATGTGAAAAACTTTTTGTCAGTTATCAACACAGGAGAAAAATTGCACAGCTTGATAAGTCAAGATGATGTGGAAATTAATATAAAAATAGGAAAAGATGAAAACGCTGAGGAAAATATGGCTGTGGTTACTGCAAAATGTGTTATTGCAGGCAAAGAAGTGGGGCACGCAGTTGTAATCGGACCTGAAAGAATGGATTATCAAAAGGTTTTAGGCGTTCTTGGTGGAGTAACCAAAGCGATTGAAAAGATAAAAAAGGAGTAGGACATGGAAGAAAAGGAAATTTTGAGTGAGCAAGTTTGCGAGCAAGAAAACATTGAGGCTTGTGAGTCAGAGGCAAAAGAAGAGACAGCTGCCAAGCCAAAAAGAAAAAATAAAGCACAAATGGAGCTATTAAAACTTACTGAAGAAAATGAGAAACTTCAAAACTACGCACTTCGTATGAAGGCAGATATGGAGAATATAAAGAAGCGTAATGAGCATATCGCAAGAGATATGTACAATGACGGAAGAAATGATGCAATAATTTCTTTTTTGCCAGTTGTTGACAACTTGGAGCGTGCTATGAGTCTGGAAATGCCAGACGGAATAAAAGACGGCTTATCAAAAGTAAAAAAGCAAATAGATACGATTTTCGAACGATTAAACATCAAAGAGATTGAAAGCCTTGGAAAAGAGTTTGACCCAAATTTGCACAATGCATTAATGCAAGTTGATGACGAGGAAAACAGTGGAAAGTGCGTTCAAGTTTATGAAAAAGGTTACAAAATAAATGACAAAATTTTGCGTCACGCAAGTGTTGTTGTTGCAAAATAATAGTTTTGAGAGAGCAAAACTTATCTAAAATAAAAGTTAATAATAACAAAATGTTATTTAAATAAGAAATTTATCAAAAGGAGATATAAAATTATGGCAAAAATAATTGGTATTGATTTAGGTACAACTAACTCTTGCGTTGCTGTTATGGAAGGTGGCGAGCCACAGGTTATAGCAAATGCCGAGGGCAATAGAACAACTCCGTCAGTGGTTGCATTTGCAAAAGACGGGGAAAGATTGGTTGGTGCAACTGCAAAAAGACAGGCTGTTGCAAACACTGACAGAACAATTTCTTCAATCAAAAGACATATGGGTAGTGATTACAAGGTTACTATCGATGGCAAAAAATTTACACCACAAGAAATTTCAAGTATGGTGCTTGGCAAACTAAAACAAGATGCTGAGGCTTTTCTTGGCGAAAAGGTTACACAAGCTGTAATCACTGTTCCAGCTTACTTTACTGATGCTCAAAGACAAGCAACAAAAGATGCAGGCAAAATTGCAGGACTTGATGTTTTGCGTATTATCAACGAGCCAACAGCAGCTGCTTTGGCTTATGGTTTGGATAAAGACACAACAAATGCTCAAAAAGTTTTGATTTATGACTTGGGTGGTGGCACATTCGATGTTTCTGTGTTGGAGCTTGACAATGGCATGTTCCAAGTTCTTGCAACTTGTGGAGATAACAAGCTTGGTGGTGACGACTTTGACAAAAGAGTTGCTGATTATATTTTGGATGAATTTAAAAAGTCTGAAAACATTGATTTGTCAAAAGATAAAATGGCTATGCAAAGAATTGTTGAGGCTGCTGAAAAAGCAAAAATTGAGCTTTCAAGCCTTTCTAAAACAAACATCAACTTGCCATTTATCACTGTTACAGCTGATGGCCCAAAATCAATTGATATCGATTTGACAAGAGCAAAATTTGATTCAATGACATCTGATTTGGTTGAAAGAACAATGAAACCACTTCGTCAAGCTTTGTCTGATGCAGGCTTGTCAAGCAATGACATTGCAAAAGTTATTTTGGTTGGTGGTTCAACTCGTATTCCTGCAGTTGTTGAGGCTGTTAAAAAAGCAACAGGAAAAGAGCCATACAAAGGCATTAACCCAGATGAGTGTGTTGCAATCGGTGCAGCAATTCAAGGTGGCGTGCTAACAGGTGATGTAAAAGATATGGTGCTTGTTGATGTTACTCCACTTTCACTTGGTATTGAAACTGCTGGTGGTGTGTTTACAGTGCTTATACCAAGAAACACTTCTATCCCAACAAGCAAATCGCAAGTTTTCTCAACTTATGCTGACAATCAACCTGCTGTTGATGTTCATGTTTTGCAAGGCGAGAGAAGTATGGCAAGCGACAACAAAACTTTGGGCAGATTTGTTTTGGATGGTATTCCTCCTGCACCAAGAGGAGTTCCACAAATTGAAATTACTTTTGATATCGATGCAAATGGTATCGTAAATGTTAAGGCTTTGGATAAAGGCACAAACAAAACTCAAAGTGTAACAATCACAGCATCTTCAAACTTGAGTGACGCTGATATTGATGCAGCTGTTAAAGAGGCAGAAAAATATGCTGAAGAGGACAAAAAGCGTAAAGAGGCTGTTGATGCTAAAAACGAGGCAGAACAATTGATTTTTGCATCTGAAAAGTTTATGAAAGAGAATGGCGAAAAGCTTACTGAGGATGAAAAAACAAAAATTCAAGAGGCTATCGACAAGGCAAAAGCAGATCTTGCAAAGGAAACTGAGGCTGATGCTATCCGTAAAGTAATTGAGGCAATGAGCGAAGTTACTGGACCTATCTTTACAAGAATTTATCAAGAAACAGCTCAAGCTGAGCAAGCAAACAAAAATGGTGCAGATCCAAATGGCGATGTAGTTGTTGACGCTAACCCAGAGGAATAAAATACAAAAAAAATTACCCTTTGACTTTTTCGCCGATTTTCAAGTCGGCGAAATTAGTCGTATTTTGAAATGAATTTTATTTGATTTGTTTTTTGTGATTTTGTTAAAACATAAAACACAATTTTAATTAGTTTTTTTTAATAATAGCGATTTTCGTAGTGTTTTTTAAAAAAATGATTAAGTATGCAACAATAAAATTTGTTTTTGATTAGGTTAAGGAATTTATTTATGGCAGAAAAGAATTATTATGATTTGCTTGGTGTGCAAAAAGGTGCAAGCGAGCAGGAAATTAAGGCGGCTTATCGTAAGGCTGTAATGAAATATCATCCGGATAGATACGCAACAAAACCTGAGGCAGAACGCAAGCAGGCAGAGGACACTTTTAAGGAAATCAACCACGCATATGATGTTTTGTCCGACCCACAAAAAAAGGCAAACTATGACCAATACGGAACAGAGGACGGCCCTCAGTTTAATGGTGGGTTCAGTGGTGGCGCTGGTGGTTTTGGTGGCTTTGGCTTTGAAGACATCTTCAATCAGTTTTTTGGTGGCAGTGGCAGAACAAGTCGTGCAAATATGCCTATTGACGGCGATGATATTACTATGCGATTGGATATCACTTTTGAGGAGTCCATCAAAGGCACAGAAAAATCAGTCAAAGTTTATCGAACAGAAAAATGTCCAGACTGCAAAGGCAGTGGCGCAAGTGATCCATCAAAAATTAGTACTTGTCCAGATTGTAATGGTACAGGTACTGTAACAATGACTCAAAACACAATTTTTGGCAGGCAGACTGTCAGAACAAAGTGTTCAAGATGTGGTGGCAGTGGTAAGATTATAACTGAAAAGTGCAAAACTTGTCGCGGTGCTGGAACAATCAAAAAAGAAAGAGTTATTCCTGTTACTATTCCAGCTGGCGTTGATAACGGACAGACAATTACTTATATGAATGAAGGCGAGGTTGGTGTCAATGGTGGTCAAAACGGCAGATTGATTATTGTGCTTAATGTTAAAGCTCATCCACTTTTTATAAGGGAAGGCTACGATTTGTATTACAAAGTGCCAATCACTATGACAGAGGCAATCAATGGTGCTAAAGTTGAAATTCCAACAACTGATAAATCGGTTACAATCACAATACCACCGGGTACAGCAACGGGTACAAAATTCCGTGTTAAGGGCTATGGTGTAAAATACCTTAAAAAACAAGCGTATGGAGATTTGTATGTGACAGTCGAAATTGATACCCCACAAAAATTAAGCAAAAAACAACAAGATTTGCTAAAAGCATTTGAAGATTCTTTGGTTGATAAGCAATATGAAAAGCGTAAATCTTTCCGTACAAAATGGCTTGGCGAAAAGTGATTGAATATTGATTTGTTTAGATAAAAATTTAATTTAATATCATAATGAAAAAACTGCTCCAAAAGAGCAGTTTTGATTTTTATTAACAATTAATTTTATAATAATTCTTTAATATTGTTTAAATGAGCGATACATTTTTTCAATTCGTTTTTTACATCAGCAGAATTGTTGCAATTAAGGCTTTTTCTTCCAACCAAATAATCAATAGAGACATTAAAATAGTCAGCAAGTAAAATCAATGCCTCGCTATCTGGACGCGTTTTGCCTGTTTCGTAGTTTGAAATAGTTTTTTGGTCAATTCCTGTCGCTTTTGACACATCGCTTTGTCTTAAATCGTGGTCTTCTCGCAGTTCTTTTAGTCTTAACATACATGCTCCTACTAATATTTTACTATTTTTTTATAATTTTAACAAAAATTTAGTAAAAATGCTTGACATACTAATAATTTACTTATATAATAATTGTATACTAAGTTATTACTTACGGAGGAGATTGAAATGAGTAACTTTTTGGAAAATGATTTGGGTAGAAATGAACAAGTAGTTCTTGTTGGTAAATTGCATATTTTGACAATATTGCCATGGCATTTTATTAGATATGCAACAACTAAGTTAGGTTTTACTAACAAAAGAGTAGTGGGTAAGGTTGGATTTATTAAAAAACAATCATTGGATGCTCCACTAAACAAAATTAACAATGTAGGAGTTAGTCAAGGGCTTTTTGGTAAAATATTTAACTGGGGAAAAGTTAAAATAAACACTTCTTCAGGCGAATATAGTTTTCCTTGCATTGTAAAGCCAAATGAGTTTAAAAACAAATTAATGGCACAAGTTGATCAATTTGAAGAGGATAGATTGACTGCTCAAGCTCAACAACTTGCAAATGCAATTAAAAACTAATTAATTGTTTTGCACCAACCATAAAATTTATAAACAGGAAGGAGAAATTTTTTCTCCTTCTTGTTTTTTAGCTTGTTTAAACAAAAATTTCATTGAATAAAAGTTAGTATTTAACACATTAGTAGCATTAATTTAATATTGGTAGCAGAACTTATGTTAAGTAGTTTAAGCAAAACATTATATTAAATATTTAATTTATCTAACCATATATTTTGTTTCGACAATTTTGTAAGCTAATTTAAAACTTTAAAGCAATTCTAACTATTGACATTGTGCAAAAACTATGGTATAATACATTTACTACGCTAAGTGGGGAGCTAGCGGTGCCCTGTACCTGCAATCCGCTACAGCAGGACTGAATACTATTCTAGGTTTAGTGTATGGAAGGTCTGACTTGAATAAGGAGTGTTGATATCAAGGTCTTGTGCAATGTTTCACTGTGAACCATGTCAGGGCTTGACCGCAGCAGCATTAAGCAGATCGATGCATGTGCCACGAGGAAGCTTTGAAGTAGCCACCTGTTTGAGGAATCGCTTCGGTATGCTATATCAAAAATAGTTGCGTAGTTTTTTGCAAATAAAAGCTGAGTTTAATTGCTCAGCTTATTTTTTTGTCATTTTAAATTTAGTATTAACTCATATAGATAAATAACAAATATAAATTTGTCATTTTTAGTGTAATTTGGAATTTCACAAAGTATCCTTTTTGTAGGAATAAGAAAGCAACTCAAATTTAGACAAGGAAGTAATTAATAAAAATTATTTTAGTTTTTCAGTTTTTTATTTACAAAGGATTGCATAATAAAACGGCAACTGCGATTTGCAGTTGCCGTTTTTGTTTTTTTAGTTAGCTGAAAAAAGTCATTGATTAGTCATTGTTCTCAATGCTATCGTTTGATTGATTACGCTTTTTGCCTGAAAGTAGGGCAATGATATGTTGTTTTTCTTCTTCTGTGTCCATATCATTATCCATATTTTGAAGATAATCTTTCAAGGCTTTTTTAATTTCTTTTTCTTCAGTTCTTTTTGATTGAACATCAATTCTGCCTTGCTTTTTCATATCGTCAAGATCTTTTATGCTTTGAGCTTTGATATTTTCAATATTTGTTTTGGCATCTTTAATGCTCTTTTTGTGTTGTTCTTTGTATTCCTTAAGTTTAGTAGGGTCATCAATATTTCTTAATATCTTGTTCAGCTCATCCATTTCAAATTCCAATGCTTTGATGTAATCTTCTTGGTCGCTGATAAGTTTTTTACGCTCCTGCTTTAAGCGTTTTTGTTCTTCTTTGATTTTTTTGCGTTCACGAGTAACTTTTGTTTCACTTGAAATTTTTCTTATATTCTTGATTGACAAGAATAAGCCCTTAAGCATTTTTCCCAAACCTTTAAGTCTGTGTCTGTTACCCCAAAGAATAATACCTTCTGTGACAATGTTGTCAAGCAAGCCAGATGTTACACCTGACAAACCACGCATTGGCATTTCTTCCATACCTTGTTGCAACATAAGCATTGTTGTCATATCTGCATCTGGCACTTGGCTTTTGATAACAGCTGGAGCAAATTTGCAAAATAGTTTGCCGATAATGCAACATTTCATTTCTCCAATTGTGGTGTTTTTGTCAAATTCACCACGCTTAGCAGGCATATTTGGTGGCATTTTATCTCCATATATTGCCTCAAATTGCTCAACAGGGATTTCCTCTGCATCAACCATATTATAATAAACTGGTGCACTTTCTTTGTAGTCTGGGTGAGTAATGTTATCGTTACCTTTAACACTAACAACACTTGAAAGTTTGATATCTCTTGAAGATGCACCAACAAGAATTTCAAATTCGCCACTTTCAACAACCCAGTCTTTTACATTCACATTGTAGTAAGCAAAGCTGCGTTTGTCAAGCTCTATGCTGACGGTAGCACTTTCGCCAGCCTTGATAAACACTTTGTCAAAGCCTTTAAGTTCTTTTTCAGGTCTAAAAATTGTGCTTTCAATATCTTTAACATAAACTTGAGCAACTTCATATCCATCATATTTGCCTGTGTTTTTGATGTTGAAAGTTATTGTCAATTTATCATTATCACTAATTTTGTCACTTGAAAGTTTTAGGTCAGAGTATTCAAAAGTAGTGTAACTCAAGCCGTGTCCAAATGGGAAAGCAACTTGTTTTTTCGCACTGTCGTAATATCTGTAACCAACAAACATACCTTCGCGATGTTCACTTGTTTTTGGTGCGCCAACATAGTATTTTGAACCAATGTAATCTTCAAGTTTGATTGGATATGTTTCTGCAAGTTTACCACTTGGGTTGACAATACCATAAATAATGTCAGCAATTGCCTCACCAGCAGCCTCGCCAGGTAAATAAGCATTCAAAAGTGTGTGGACTTTGTCTATCCAAGGCATTTCAACAGGGGAGCCACCAAGCAATACAACAATAACATTGTTGTTTACTTGCGTAACAGCCTCAATCAATTTGCTGTGGCTGACAGGGATTGTCATATCCTTTCTGTCATAGCCTTCACATTCGTAAGAGTCGGTTAGTCCCACAAACAAAATAACATGGTCGTTGTTTTTTGCACTTTCAACAGCATCGTTAAACAAAGCCTCGTCATAACCATCGTTTGACAATTTGTAGCCTTCTTTATATTCATATGCAAGCTTGTGACTATCCAAATAATCAGTAAAGCTTACCAAATTGTAAGGATTAATTCTTGAACTTCCTGCACCTTGATAACGAATAGTTTTTGCAAGGCTACCAATTACAGTGATTTTATCAGTGTGGTCAATAGGCAAAGCATTTTTGTCATTTTTCATAAGAATGATAGACTCATTTGCAACATGCCTTGCCAAACGATGGCCATCACGATAGTTATAGAAATATCCGTCATCTTGTGCTGCTTGAACTTTAAAGATAAGTTTCAAAATTCTTTCAACAACAATGTCAAGGTCAGCCTCTTGTAAAGTGCCGTCAAGCACTGCTTTGACAATTTCCTTATCTGTTCTGCCACCACAACTTGGCATTTCCAAATCCATACCTGCAACAATGCCTTGCACTCGATCATTAACTGCATTCCAGTCAGAAACAACCATACCTTCAAAGCCCCATTCGTCTCTTAAAATATCAGTAAGCAAATATTTGTTATCAGAGCTGTAAACGCCGTTTATGCGATTGTAACTGCACATTACAGTTTCAGGTTGAGCCTCTTTGACAGCAATTTCAAATGGTGTCAAATAAATTTCACGAAATGTCCTTTCGTCCACAACTTCGTTAATAGTCATACGATTGGACTCTTGGCTGTTAACAGCAAAGTGTTTTAGGGAAGTGCCAACGCCAGTTGTTTTTGTTCCTTGAATATAGCTGCTTGACATTTTTCCTGCAAGGAATGGATCCTCAGAAAAATATTCAAAGTTTCTGCCACAAAGTGGAGATCTTTTGATGTTTGTTCCAGGTCCTAAAATAACATCAATATTTTGATTTATGCATTGTTCGCCTAAAGCTCTGCCCACTTGTTTGATAAGTTCAGGATTCCAAGTGGATGCCATATTTACAGCAGGTGGAAAGCTAGTTGCAGGAAAGCTACTTTTCAATGCAACATTGTCTGCGTCGTCGTTATTTTCTTTTCTTAGTCCGTGAGGGCCGTCTGACATCATAATTGATGGGATGTTAAGTCTGTCAATTGACTTAGTCTCCCAAAATGTTTGACCACTGCACAATGATGCCTTTTCAAATAAGGTCATATTTCTGATTAGATTATGAATTAAGTTTTCCATATATCCTCCACATAAAATTTATGATATGGTGATAAAAATAAATTTTATTCACATTTTTGATTTAATGGTTTTTAATTGTAATTTCGCTATATTTAGCATTATCAAGTCTAGTATACCATATAATTTTGGTAAAATCAATAGCTTATTGCAAAATTCTTTTAATTTAAAATATATATAATTATAAATATGCGTGATATGCCACATTTGTGAATAAAATTGTTAAGATTGTTCTTTTTTGGCACTTTTACTTTTTATTGAATGCATTATAAGTTTTCAATACTGTTGTTTGAAAAATACTATTTTATGCATATTGCGATTGTATTAGTTTTATAAATTAGTATCGATTTTCGTAGTGTTTTTTATTTTTATGTCAATATATCGATAATTTAACAAAAATTTTTTTAATTTTTTTTTGTCGAACCCGTTATTTGTTTGACTTTTTTTTTAATATCTATTACAATAATTTAAATATATTGTTTAATACATAAGGAGATAGCATTTATGAGTAAGATTATGAAAGAAGGTTTGACTTTTGACGATGTGTTGTTGATTCCACAATATTCAAATGTTTTGCCTAATTCTGTAAGTTTGGCAACTAAATTGACAGATGACATTAAGTTGAATATCCCTTTGCTTAGTGCAAGTATGGATACTGTAACAGAGTACGAACTTGCCATTGCCATTGCAAGAGAAGGTGGTATTGGTATGATTCACAAAAACTTGTCTATTGCAGAGCAAGCTTTGCATGTTGACAGAGTTAAAAGAAGTGAACACGGTGTTATCACTGACCCATTCTTTTTAAATCCAACAAACACTTTGGAAGATGCTAATAATCTTATGAAAAAATACAGAATCAGTGGTGTGCCTATTACTGTTGATGGAAAATTGGTCGGTATCATCACAAATCGTGATTTAAGATTTGAAACTGATTTCTCTCAAAAAATTTGTGATGTAATGACAAGTGAAAATCTTATCACTGCAAAACAAGGAACAACTTTGGAAGAGGCTCAAAAAATTCTTTGCAAACACAGAATTGAAAAACTTCCTATCGTTGATGACAAAAACAACCTTAAAGGTTTGATTACAATAAAAGATATTGAAAAAGCTATTCAATATCCAAACAGCGCAAAAGATAGCAATGGTAGATTGCTTGCAGGTGCTGCTGTAGGCGTTACAGGCGATACTTTGGAAAGAGTGGAAGAGCTTGTGAAATCAAAAGTTGACCTTATCACAATTGACACTGCTCATGGACACAACCAAGGCGTGTTGGATATGGTTAAAAAAGTTAAAGCAAAATTCCCTAATCTTAACCTTTGTGCAGGAAATGTTGCAACTGCAGAGGCAACAAAAGCTCTTATTGAAAGTGGTGCAGATGTTGTTAAGGTTGGTATTGGACCTGGTTCAATTTGCACAACAAGAATTATTGCTGGTATTGGTGTTCCTCAAATGACAGCTGTTATGGATTGTGCTGAAATGGCTGACAAATTGGGTAAGAGAATTATTGCCGATGGTGGTATTAAATTTAGTGGCGATATCGTTAAGGCTTTGGGTGCAGGTGCAAGTGCTGTTATGATTGGTAGCCTATTTGCAGGTACTGCAGAAACTCCGGGTGAAATTGAAATGTTCCAAGGCAGAAGTTTCAAGGTTTATCGTGGTATGGGTTCTTTGGGTGCTATGAACAATGGCAGCAAGGATAGATATTTCCAAACAAATGCTAAAAAGCTTGTTCCAGAAGGTGTTGAAGGCCGCGTGCCTTTCAGAGGTAGCTTGCAAGAAGTTGTATTCCAACTTGTTGGTGGTATTCGTAGTGGTATGGGATATTGTGGTATGCCAAACATTGAGGAACTTCGCAAAAATGCTAAGTTTGTAAAAATTACAAATGCTGCTTTAATCGAGAGCCACCCTCACGATATCAGCATTACAAAAGAAGCTCCAAACTATGCAACAAAAGGTGTTTGATTAAATTAAAAATTATGCCTGTCAGTTTTTTGACGGGCAATTTTTTATTGCCCCACGAAATAACCTTTTTGTGGGGACCTCATTTTATATTTTGGTTGGACTTAATATTGCTGTATTAATGACTTTTTTTGTCATTTCGAGCAATTATGCAAGTGTCATTTCGAGCGAAGTCGAGAAATCTCAAACTTTGCTTGGAATGTATAGGTGAGTGTCATATGGAGTTATTATGCAAGTGTCATCCCGAGCTTGTCGAGGGATCTCAAACTTAGTTATTATAAAAATGATTCCTTTTATCTTTCTCAACAAGCACAGCCCGAGATTTCTCAACTGCACTGCGTTCCGTTCGAAATGACAAGTTGAAATTAGAATGACATAGTACCATTTTTATTGTTAGCAATAATATTAATGTCATTCCCCGAGTGAAACGCAGTGAAATCGAAAGATCTCAAACTTTGCTTTTTATGATAATAATGTTTACCTTATTATAAAGGCTTTAAAAAGTTACCAATTGTGTAAAAAGTGTCAAAAAAAGTATACCTTTTTTGACACTTTTTTAACTAAAATTTAATAATTAAAAGTTATTAAAAATGATAAAATAATAAAGTTTTTTACATAAATAGTATAGCATTTAAACAAAATGCTGTCAAGTGCAATTTGTCAAAAAAAGTATACTTTAATTGGCAGATTTTGCGCAATATGTGTAATAAAAACAGCATATTTTTGAGTTAATTTAAGTAGTATTAAATATAAATAAAATATAAAAATTATATTTGACCTTGCTTTTATACATTTTGTATGATATACTTGAATTATAAGCAGTTTTGATTAATATTTGAGTGGCAAATAAAGCGAACTTTTTTTATTAAAATTTACTTTCTTAAGTTGTATTTTAGCACATAAAAATATTTATAAAAAATAATTTTTCACAAAAAAATCTATCAAAAATCGGGGGATATATGAAATTTTGGGATATTTTGAAAATATCATGCAAAAATATGATGAACAACAAACTTAGGACTTTGCTTGTTTGGTTTATGCTGTTTATTATGTCCACCATTGTGTTGGTTATTTTGTCAACAGGCGTTGGAATGATAGATTTTTTCAATGATAATTTGAACGAAGGCACCCGTACATATCAAGATCTTACATTTGAATACAAAGAAGATAAAAAAGGGGAACAAATTGATATATTCAAATTTGACGAGATTGAGCAATTGGAAAATTTGATTGCAAAAAAATTGCCTCAACTTAAAGTTATCGAGATGTATTGTGGGGGAGATAATGGAGGAGTGGTTTCTTTTGGTGATCATGCTATTACGATAACTGATATGAGATACAATATGTTTTTTGACCAACAGGACTATATGGTTAGTGGCAGAATGTGGGCAGAAAAAGATAGGAATACATCAAGAGTTTGGATAAATCAATCATATGCAAATAAATTTAATAAAGCAGTTGGCGATAAAATTGATATAGGGTTGACAATTGGACAAAGTACATTCAAAGTTTATCTTGATATTTTTGGCATTATAAAAGATGATGCTATTCCTGGTAAAATACAACAAGAATCAAATGTTTTTTGTGATTATGCTTTTATGCACAATCAAGGTGCTAAGTTTACAAAAATCCAGTTTATGGAGCCTATTAATGGAGACGGTTTGAACTATGATTCTTGGAAAGCTTTGAAGAGTTTTACAAACAAGTATAACAAGTATGACAAGGCAACTAAAAATGGCATTGCAGTTTATACAAGTTCAAGTGACTTTGATTTAATGTACTACATTATGCTTGCAATTATCTTTTTGATGGTTATTATTTCTCTTGTTGTGCTTTTGCTAAGCATTGGTTGCGTTGCAAACTCCATTCAAATTACGGTGGAGCAGAATGCACAATTTTTTGGTGTGATGAAAGCGATAGGTATGCGAAATAGCAATTTGTATTTCATAGTTTATACGCAAGCAGTAATTATCATTTTTGCAACAATAATCACTGCAAGTGGTGCAGCAGTAGGGTTGTTGTCTGTTTTGACACCTGCGATTTTATCCTTTTTGACAACACTGGGTGCACCACCACTGCAACTTTCTTTGACACTTCCTGTTTACATGCCTTTTATTGTATTGTTTGTTTTGATTGGACTTGTAATTTTGTGGACGGCAAAATCACTGAAAGGACTTGCTAAAAAAGATGTCATTACAATGATAAATGAGGTGGGGCAATGAAGATAAACGATTGTTGGAGACTTGCAAAAATAAGTTTGCAAGCACGAAAAAAAGCCACACGAAATACAATTTGCGGAATGGTAGTCAGTTTGGTTATTATTATTCCGTTGATATTTGCCACAATTGGCTTGAATTTGTCCGTAAAATCCGAGCTTAATTCTCATCCGGAGCTGCTTTATGCAAGCTTTTATAGTGCACAACCTGGATTTAAATTGGATGAGAGCATTGATGAATACAATTTAGATAGGCGTGGTAATAACTATGATCCACCTCACAGAAGCAGATGGAAAGATAGAAGTGCTGATTTTAAACAATTGGAAAATGAAACTTTTAATTATGTAAGCGTGGTGGCTGATATTGATAATTGGTATAGCAATTATAATGAAAGTATTCATGTTAATGGTGGTAGAAGAGGTTTGAAAAAATTTGAAAATATTGTTAACAAAGAATATTCAGCACTTGCAATTGCTGCTGAGAGCTGTGTGAGCAAGTTTTCTTCCTCAAAATATAATTTTTTGAAGGCACCATATAACAAAGGTTTTACAGGAAATGGTGCAAGGCAAGTGATATTGAGTGAAAGATATCTTGCAATGGCAGGCTTGCAACCACAAGATGTTTATGGCAAAAAAGTTACAATAAAAATTAAAGAACATCACTATATTTCCAGTACAAATAATTTTTATTTCAAAACTGACGGCAACGAAAATTTGGTCGATTCAGTTGAATACAATTTGTTTGAGGAGTTTGAAGTTGTTGGCATTACTACCAATAAGCTATGGTACAATTCAAGCACGGAAAGTGGATTTGATGAAATTGATGATGATCACTGGAGGAATTATTACACGGGGTTGGAAAATGCCAATATTATAGTGTCAGGTGCATCATATTATGGCAATGACGGAAAACCTGCTATTGACCATGAATTTTATGTTGATGAGAATGGCGAAAAGCTGATTTGTGATTTTGGAAATTTGCAGGAGAAAAATGCAATGACAAAAGATTTTGTCTTTTGTGGGGCAAATGGATACAATCCCTATTATATTGAGGCAGAAAGAGAAAATTGGAAATACACTGGCAAAATGAATTGCGTTCAAGTGAATTATTATAAATATTATCCTGAAAATGACAGCACAGATTCTTATGACCAAATAACTGCTATACTAGAAAAAGCTTATCCATTTTATAGTGATGAGTACAAGTCTTTTGACCAATTTAGGCTTGGAGGGTATACTGCAAGGATGTATTCTGAATTTGCAGTGATAGACTTTTTTATAAGCAGTATTCTTATGATATTATCAATTTTTTCCATTATCATTTTGCTTACAGCATTGATAAATTTGTTTAACACAATTATGCACAGCGTTCAATCACGAAAAAATTATCTTGGAGTTATGCGTGCAGTAGGGGCTAAATCCAAAGATATACCTAAGCTGTATTTCTTTGAAGTAATAAGAATGATTTGCATTGCTTTTGCTTGGATTGCGGGCATTGGAATAGCATTGTGTATTGTTGTAAAAATTGTAATTGACAAGATTTTTACAAGTGCAATTGGTGGTTATGCAAAAATAATTACAATTTCACTGCCATGGTATTTAATCCCGATAGTAATACTAGCGATTATGGCAATTTTGTTTGTTGTCGGATTGATATTTGCTTTGGGTTGCAGTGTAAAAATTGCTTACAAGCCGATTGTGGAATCGCTTGAAGAAGGACAATAATATGTCAAAAATCGGTACTAAAACGCAAAAATATGCGTTTGCAATATAAAAAGTGTTTTTTGGAGGTAGTATGATTAAATTAACAAATGTGAACAAAGTGTATGGCAAAGGGGATAGCGCTGTTCATGCATTGAAGGATGTCAATTTGGAGTTGCCAAGTGGCAAGTTTATTTCCATTGTTGGCAAATCTGGAAGTGGTAAATCCACACTTATGAACATTGTTGGTGCATTGGATTCTTGCACATCTGGTGAGGTTGAAATTGATGGTGAAGTGCTTAACAACAAAACTTCAAATCAACTTGCTGACTATCGCAACAAAAAGATTGGCTATATCTTTCAGTCTTTTTATTTGGAACCAACATTTACAGTGCTTGAAAATGTTGCAATGCCAATGACCATTGCAGGCGTAAATCGCAAAGAGCGTGAGGCAAAGGCAATGCAGGCTATTTCTGACCTAAATTTGCTTGACAAGGCAAAAAAGAAAGCAAGTGAATTGTCAGGTGGACAAAAGCAGCGTGTTTCCATTGCAAGAGCATTGGTGTTTGACCCAGATATCATTTTGGCAGATGAGCCAACAGGAAATTTGGACAGTCAAAATGGACAAGAGGTTATTGCACTTTTGCAAAAAATTTGTGATAGTGGCAAAACTGTGCTTTTGGTTACTCACAATATTGATGATGCACGCAAAACTGACATTATGGTTGAAATCAAGGATGGTGTGATTGCAAATATTATCGAAAACGATGAGGCAACCAAAAAGGCTGCACAGCACGCAAGTGATTACGATGCTGATGGCAATCTTATTGAAAAGAGTGCAACAAGTAAAAATGACTCTTTTGAGCAAGAAGATATCGAGATTAAAGTTGAACTTGCAGGAAATAATGACAAACAAGATGTTAAAACTGAAAAAAATATTTCCAGCTTAGATGTTGCAGATAAAGCACAGAAAGTGGAGGAATAAAATGAAGTTTTGGGATATTTTTAAAATCTCAATGCATAATATCTGGGGCAATAAATTGAGGACATTGCTTGTAACGCTTGTGCTGTTTATTTTGTCAACTATTGTGTTAATAGTTGCATCTGTCGGAGTAAATGTGGGTGTGCTATTAAACGAGGCTCAGTCAAGTGAAGACGATAATTATGCAGATATGTCATTGAGATATCAATATGAGCAAATTCAAATTGGCGATCATTTTGAAATGAAAGAGTATTATTTTGATAATAATGAATTGGGTAGTTATATTGAAAAAGTTGGCAACGAATTGCCATTTTTGCAAAATGTAACTATGAATGTAAATACCTCACAAATTCGTTTGGACAACAATACGGAATATGTGGATTTTGCTTTGACTGATTTGAGCAAAAATATGCTTGCAGGACAAGATAACTATTTGAGAGCAGGCAGATTGTGGAATAAGGATGATGTTAACAAACAATATGCATGGATAAATGATACATATGCAGAAAAGTCAAAGTTGACAGTGGGAGACAAATTTAACATAAGAGTTTTTGACAGAGAAGGATATGATAAAGATCCAACTCCAAATTATAACGACTATGAAAAAAGTTATGAGTTTGAAGTTGTTGGAATTGTTGATTTTCAATACTATGAATGGGCACAAAATTCTTTTGTTATTTTGGATTATAATTTTGCAGCAAAAAGTGGGCTTAAAATTAATCGTATTAGATTTACTCAATCAAAGATTGAAGAAGGTGCCACTTTGGGACAATTGAACAAAATCAAAAGCTTTATCAAAGACAACAAGACATTTGATTACGAAAAAAATCCAACTGGACTTGATGTTTATTCAGATATCATTAATGCAAGAACAATGTCAATGATTATGACATTGATTATTGTTGTTGCAGTGCTTGTTGTGTCTGTCATTATCATTTTGCTTAGCATTGGTTGTGTGTCAAACTCAATTCAAATTACTGTGGAGCAAAATGCAAAATTCTTTGGTATGATGAAAGCTATTGGTATGAGAAACAATGTGGTTAAAAGCGTTGTGAGGATTCAAGCTTTGGTAAGCATTTTTATTGCAGTATTGCTTGGAACTATTGTGACAATCGGGTTGTTTTATGGTATTCAGCCATTGCTTGCATCAACTCTTGCAACATTAGGCTTGAACTTGAAATTGGTTATGCCTTTTTATGTGCCGTTTGCAGTGTTTGCACTTATGGCGATAATGGTAATTCTGTTTACAATAAAATCTTTGAACAGAATAAGCAAAATGGATGTTGTTTCTGTAATAAGTGAGGTGAACTGATATGAAAGTGAATGATTACTGGAGACTTGCCAAAATCAGTTTGAAGGCAAGAAAAAAAGCAACACGAAGCACAGTAAGTGGAATGTCTATCAGTTTGATTATTATTGTTCCAATAATTTTTGCAATGGTAGCACTTTACGCATCAATTCTTCCTCAATTGAACAAAAATCCTGAAACATTGTATGCTATTTTTCAAAGTGGACAAAAGGGAGTGGTAACAACAAGTTATAATAATTATACCTATCAATCAATAAATGGTGGAAGGTATGTTAATACAGTAAATGCGAAAGACAATTCTGCTGTTTTTGAAAATGCAAGTTTTGAAACTTTACATTATGTAAAGGCTTATAAAAGATTTGATGTTTATTCAATGGACGACGAGACTCTGCAAAGTGAATATAAATATTTTGACAGAATTACTGTGGATGGTGAGACAAAACCACTCAGAGTTAAAAGCACAGATAATCGTTCGGCTAGTGCAAATACATCGCTTGCAGTGGTGGATTCAAATCAGCTTGATTTGCTTGCAGCATCAAAATTTGGTGTTTTGGGCGATTCTCACAACAAAGGCTTTGGTGGCAATGGTGCAAGACAAGTTATTTTGAGTCGCAAATACTTAAAAATGGCAGGACTTACTGCTGATGATGTTTATGGCAAAAAAGTAAGTGTGGAAATTCGTGAAAAATCAAATGGTACGATAGATTATTGTTCAGGTGAAGATAAATTTTCTTATATTGACCACTATTTGTTCAGAGATTTTGAAGTTGTCGGAGTAATTGGCAGTGAAAACGCTCCACTTTATGATTATGAGGGGACAAAAGACATCAACACTGCAGATATGATTGTATCTTCAGCATCTTTGTATAGCCAAGATAATACACCTGCAATAATGTATAACATTAATGCAGATAACAATAATGGTAATTATACAAGATATAAAATTGATTTTGGCAATATTGAGGCAAAAAATTTCAAGGCATATCAATACTTGTTTACAGGATTTGAAGATTATGGTATTTATACAAATTTGGCTAAATATAACGATAAAACAGGAGAAATTTTGCAAGTTGAAAGCAATTATTACAAATATATTCCTGATAAAAACAAATTAAATGCTTATGGGCAGGTTTCAAATGTTGTATCTTCTGTTTATCCACATTACAAGGCAGATTACACTTTAAAAATGGAGTTTGAAAATGTGGTTGGTTCGCCTTCATATGCAACATTTTCTATGATAAACTTTATCATTACAATTGCAATGTCTTTTGCAGCAGTGTTTGCTGGCATAATATTGTTTGCAGCATTGGTCAACTTGTTTAATACAATCATGCACAGTGTTAATTCTCGAAAAAATTATCTTGGAGTTATGCGTGCAATAGGTGCAAGGTCAAGTGTTATCCCTAAATTGTATGTGTCTGAAGTAATGCGTGTTTTTGCAAGAGCATTTGTTTGGATTGCATTGATTGGTGGTGCAATTTGTGTGGGTATTAAGTTGTTGTTTGACTATTTGTTCAAAGGTGGACTTACTTATGGCAAAGTGGTTATTTCCATAAGTTGGGCAACAATACCAATTGCACTTGTGGTTGTCATCGCAGTGCTTGCTGTGATTGGATTGGCTTTTGCCTTAGGGTGCAGCTGGAAAATGTCTCGCAAACCTATTATGGAAACTTTGGAGGGTTAAGCTATGCGTAAGAAATTTTTAATATTTTTATCAATTTGTATTATAGCTTGTCTTAGTTTGTGTTTGGCATCATGTGCGGACAATACAGACTATTCAGGCGAGGTGCGTGTAACAATCAATTTGGATAAGGAATATCCTGAAGTTTCTGTTAATTGTCCTCAAGGAGAAATCGAAAAGAAGGACAATAAACAATATGTTGTGTCATTAAGCAATACTTTGCCAGTGGATATTGTTGTCGCTTGTCCTGGTTATGAAACAGTTATTTTTTCCTACACAACCAAGCAATTAAAACAAAATTCTGACATAACAGAAAGTGTAACTTTTAAAAATGAGTTTTACAGATTTAGCTTTAAGGTTCAAAATAACGAAAAAATTGAGTTTGCAGAAGAATATGAAGGAATAAATTTGTCAATTCAATCAGGCAGTTATGTACTAGAGAGCGAAAAGCCTATTACTCAAGATATAAAATTTAATGTTAAAAATGAAGAGTTCAAGCCATTTGTCATTTTTGAGGAATCTATAATTTATAATGGTGCGAAAGGTTCACTTGGGGAAGCTATTCCTTTACTTGAGAAAATAGAAAGTAATTCGGCAGTAATATATGTTCCAACAAGCTTTGGTCACAATAAGCAAGAATTGGCTATGGTAGATGCTAAAGATTTTGATATGGATTATGAAAAGGTAACAATAGTTAAGGCTGGCGAGTATAAAAAAGTCGAAATAAAAAACTATGTGTTATTTGATAGGTATAATTATTATTATGGAAGTAAGACTTTAGTAACGGAAGATACTCTTAAAAACAATGACTATTGCAATCTTGCAACCTGTGAAACTATCGAAAGTGATGCAAATCAAAAAACAAGTGTTGAGTTTGAATTAAAAGATAAACTTACTGGTAATATACTACAAAATATTTCGCAAGATATTTGTCAAGGTGAAATCGTATATTTAAGCAATTTTAATTATAGCAGTGATTATTCCATTGTAGGTGCAGAAGAAGTTGTCTATTACGAAGAAATCTTCGGTAATAAAATTGTCGTTGAGCTTATGAGACAATATGTGGTAACTTTGCACATAACAAATTATCAAGATATACAATATGAGGAAGAATATCAAAGCTTTAACTGTGGCAGTGGCTCAAATTCTTTAGGTTTTAATGTGAAACAAATGATTGAGAATAATGGAAGAGTGGAGATAATAATCAAAGGAAATATGGCAGGTAAAAAATTGCAGTTTGTTATGACATCGTTTATGAATAATGAGCCAAAATATGTGTTCATATTGAGTATTCCAGAAAATATGGAAAATATGAATACCTTTGAAATCATTGTTGAAGCTGCCGATGCAGGCTGGTAAAATGCTTTCATTGCAAATTAATATTTTGGTCATTAAAAGCTTATTGTTTTAAAAAGATTGCATAAAAGAAAAACTAATTAAACGAAAAACTCGTCTTCTTGAAATTTGAAGATGAGTTTTTTATTTTAGCAAATAATTTATTCAGATTTTTGTTTTTAATCTTTTGATAAAGAAAAGGCGAACTTTTTTGTTCGCCTTTTAACATTTGTGCATGACATTAATTTTTAGAGATTAATTTTGTAAGTATTGCTTACTTTTTATTGTCACGAGTGGCAATCTCTTTTCTGATGATTTTTCCACTGATTGTTTTTGGTAATGCATCCACATATTCCACAATTCGTGGATATTTGTAAGGAGCTGTTGCTTTTTTAACATGATTTTGCAATTCTTTTGTAAGCTCGTCACTTGGACTAAAGCCTTTTGCAAGTACAATTGTTGCTTTTACAACTTGTCCTCTTAGTGGGTCAGGTGCACCTGTAATTGCACATTCCAAAACAGCAGGATGTTCGTGAAGAGCTGATTCAACCTCAAATGGTCCAATTCTGTAACCACTTGATTTGATAATGTCATCTTTTCTGCCAACGAACCAGTAGTATCCGTCGCTGTCCTTTGTTGCAAGGTCGCCTGTGTGATAAACTCCTGTGCCAAAAGTATTAAATGTTCTTTCGTCATCTTTGTGATATTTGTACAAAAGCCCAAGTTGATTTTCACGCATTTTAATGCAAATTTCGCCTGTTGCGCCATCCTCAACTTCGTTTTCAGAATTGTCTGCAAGATAAATATCATAGATTGGAGAAGGTTTTCCCATACTGCCTTGCTTGATTGGAAGATATTTGAATGTTCCAAGCAAAACTGAAGATTCAGTTTGACCAAAGCCTTCGTAAATTTCAAGTCCTGTTGCTTTTGTAAATTCTTTTGAAACTTCAGGGTTTAAAGGTTCGCCCGCAGTAGAGCAGTGTTTTAAGCTTGAAAAATCATATTTAGACAAGTCTTCCTTAATCAAAAATCTGTAAATTGTTGGAGGTGCACAAAAAGTTGTAACTTTGTATTTTGAAATCATTGGCAGTATGTCTGTTGGAGTAAATCTGCCAAAGTAGTCATAAACAAAAATTGCTGTGCCAGAAATCCATTGACCATAAATTCTTCCCCAACTGCATTTTGCCCAGCCACTTTCTGCCATTGTAAGGTGCAAACCATCATCAATAACATCTTGCCAAAATTTTGCAGTGATAATGTGTCCCAATGGGTACAAATATTTGTGAGCAACCATTTTTGGTTCGCCTGTTGTGCCACTTGTAAAGTAAACAAGAAACATATCGTCGTTTTCAGTTTTCCAAGGTGGAGTGAAATCAGCTGAAGTGTTTTCAAGTGTAGTGGTAAAGTTAAGCATACCATCAGCCTCGCCATGAGTGTAAACAGCTTTAAGTTGTTTGCAGTTTGGTATTGCCTCTAAAACATGCTTTGTAACTTCTTTTTGATTTGTAACAAACAAAAGCTTAACTTCTGCATTGTTGCATCTGTATTCAATATCTTTTGCTGTAAGCAAAAAAGTTGCAGGTACAAGTACAATGCCAAGTTTATGACAAGCTGTTGCAATAATCCAGTACTCGTACCTTCTGCCAAGCATTGTCATTATAAAATCGCCTTTTTTAAGGTTGTGAGAAAGCAAAATATTGCAAACTTTATCACTTAATGTTTTTAGTTCTCCAAAAGTAATAATTTTTTCCTCTCCCTCGTCATTAACCCAAACAAGAGCAATTTTTTGTGGAGTGATTCGTGCATATTCATCGACGACATCGTAACCGAAGTTAAAGTTTTCTGGGATGTTGATTTTAGTATTTTTGCTAAAATCGTCGTAATCCAATGCATCGATGTTGCTACAATATCTGTCTAATAAATTCATACGATTCTCCTTTTATATATTTATTCACTAAATCATACCACATTTTGTCTAATAAATAAAGCAAATTTGATTACTTAGTTGATTTTTTTTTAATTTTGTTATATAATTTATATGTAATGTAATATTTATTTCAAAAAATCAATTGAAAATTAAGTCAAAATATTGCTATAAAGAAGTTTTATTTTGTGGTGAAAAGGAGTGATTATGCTTAATTCTAATGTAGTTAAACTTGCCGAAGTGTTGGATAAATTGTGCGTGGAAGGCTATAATACAATAGATAAATGTGATATAATCAGCACTCTTGAAAAAGATTTTGAATGCACTTGGGATAATGATTTGCTAAACGCAGAAATAAAAGGACTTTGTGATAACAAGTTTATAATTTTAAAATATCAAGATGAGGATGTGCTTTGTTTGACATTTACGCCTGCAGGCAAAGAATTGGTGGAAAGGATTCGCATTGCAAGGCAAAATGAGCAAAACAAACTTAAGTCAAAAAAGCTTGTTAAAAAAGAGCAAGAGGCAATCACTCCCGTGGCAACAACAAGCTTTGACCCTTCAGCGCCACTTTCTCAAAATGAAATTATGGCAGGTCTTGTGCCTGTTTCAAGTGTAAGTAGCAAAGCCCCAAAAAGCAATATCAAAAACTTTTTAATCAGTTTGTTGGGTGGAATTCTTGGTGGTGGAATAAGTGGTGCAATTATAACCTTGCTTGTGCTACTCTTGTAATAATACAAAATTTATGCTTACATTAATTTGGATTAAAAAGGGGAAAAATGGTAAAAGTCGCAGAAAAACAAGACATAAATATTTTGGTAAATATGGCAGTTCAGTTATATGAAAATAGCACAAAAAATTTTTTTCTATTTAATAAACTTCCGTCAAACATATTCTGCCCACTCATTTTCTTCCCCAACATATTCCCAACTAACTCCTTGTAAAACATAAAAACCTATTAAAATAAGAATGGGTATTTATATATAATAACCCACATAAACATGATGCGTTTTACCATAAAAACTATTCATCACCACATTTTTTACTTTGCTGTTTCATCTACTATACAATAGTGCAAATAGATATAATAATTATAAATATCTTAATTAGTTTACCCCCCCCCTTATGTTTTGTCAAGAAATTTATAATTTATTTTGTGCAGCTTTATTTAAGGTGAATTTGATAAATAATATTCGAAAATAAAACAAGAAAAACCACTCCTGTACGGTAGCTTGTTATTTGCTGAGTTTTCATAATATCAAGAATAGATACTTAAATATGTAATGAAATTAAAATATATAAACCCCTATATGATTGAGCATTTTATAAAAATA
>OFGE01000164.1_pt1 | contig 76239 bp, 62 predicted proteins | sample 1521681 | NCBI WGS metagenome assembly OFGE01 (sample SAMEA3504093, study PRJEB24116) | mouse gut metagenome | biome: mouse gut; feature: mouse-associated habitat; material: faeces | place: Denmark | collected 2011 | reverse complement strand
TATATCACGTATGTGAACCAGAGATGAAGGAAGAATTCGACGAAGCTGTTTATGATGAGCAGGTAAGTATGATGGAGATGGTACTTGACGTTGACGATATCGTTAGCGAGATGAGTTCTATCAGAGACGAATTCTGCAAGTATTTATAAGAGATAGGATTTGAGAGGGGCGGACTCAATGGTGACCCACCGTGGGTCTGCCCTTTTTCTAGCGAAAGGTGGTAAATAAAGCAATGAACAGTGTAATCAGAGGCGCCAGCTATGTGCTTGCGCATACACCACAGATGGTGGTATATAACGGAACGACCCAGACTACAGAGAGAATCGTGAATCCGGAGTCTGAGTATCTGAAAGAGTTAGAGAGCCATTTGCGTTCCTATGAGGAATGTGTGAACTACTGGCCAAACCAGGTATATATCGGCAATGCGACGCCGGAGGATCTTGCAGGCGTGGAATTTCCATACTATGACAAGGTAAAAGAAGGCGCAGAGAGATACGGCAAGTACGGCGAGATCATGCCGGAGGAAGAGTTCATCCTTCTGGTACAGGCATGCGACCAGTTTGAGGTTGTTAAGATTGACAAGGACTTCGTAAGCGCGCATAAGGATGCGTTCGCGAAAGACCCAATCATTACCGAGGATATTGTAGCAAGAATTGAGGCCGGCGTAGAGCTGTCCGAGATTGAAGCGGCAGTAAAGGATGAGCACGCAGAGGGAATCTATGTTGCAGGCAAGCTGGTAGCCTGTGTGAAGAGAGCCCATGATATTGATGTGAACCTGTCTGCCCATGTTATGCATGAGAACCTGATGAGCAAGGCGTCAAGCGTACTGGCTCTGTTATACGGAGTAAGGAATGCAGGAATCAGCAAGGATGATATCGAGTATGTCATCGACTGTGCAGAGGAAGCATGCGGAGATATGAACCAGAGAGGCGGCGGCAACTTCGCAAAGGCAGCCGCAGAAATCGCAGGCCTTAATAATGCGACTGGTTCCGACAGCCGTGGATTCTGTGCAGGACCGTCTCACGCACTCATTGAGGCAGCCGCATTGGTAAAATCCGGCGCATACAAGTGTGTGGCAGTAACGGCCGGCGGATGTACCGCAAAACTTGGTATGAATGGAAAAGACCATGTGAAGAAGGGTCTTCCGATTTTAGAGGACTGTCTTGCAGGCTTCTGTGTCATCCTGTCTGAGAACGACGGAGTGAACCCGGAGATCAACCTTGATATTCTGGGACGTCACACAGTTGGAACAGGAAGCGCGCCGCAGAACGTTATCGGCAGCCTTGTAGCTGACCCGCTTGAGAGAGCAGGACTGAAAATTACGGATATCGACAAGTTCTCTCCTGAGATGCAGAATCCGGATATCACGAAGCCGGCAGGTGCGGGCGACGTGCCGATGGCAAACTATAAGATGATTGCAGCCCTTGCCGTAAAGAGAGGCGAGCTTGACAGAAAAGAACTGGCTTCCTTTAGCGCCAATCACGGTCTGACCGGATGGGCGCCGACACAGGGACATATTCCGTCAGGCGTACCGTACATCGGATTCGCAAGAGAGGATATCCTTGCAGGAAAGATGAAGACAGCGATGATTATCGGAAAAGGAAGTCTGTTCCTTGGACGTATGACCAACCTGTTCGACGGTGTTTCCTTTGTGATTCAGGCAAATACAAAGGCAGAAGCCGAGGCTGCTGCAGGCGTATCTGAGGAAGAGGTAAAGGGATTGATCGCAAAGGCGATGAAGGATTTCGCAGCTTCCCTGATTGCAGAGTAAGGGGGACGGTAACGATGGCAAATAATATTGAGAGAATGATTGCCGATACCTTTATGGAGATGGCGCAGGGCCTTGAGACGGGAAGTTTTGGTAAGAGGCCGAAGGTTGCTCTCACGGGTATGGGCAGCGAGCATGGGGAAGAGAACTCCATGAAAGCAGCCGTAGAAGCGGCAAAAGACGGAATCGACGTATACTATATCGGAACATTAGAGGCAGAAGGCGTGACCACCATCAAAGTTGCCAACGATGAGGAAGGCCATGACCGTATGGAAGAGATGCTGAAAAACGGAGAAGTGGATGCGGCAGTTACCATGCATTTCCCGTTCCCTATCGGCGTGTCTACCGTAGGACGCTGTGTGACGCCGGCAACGGCAAAAGAGATGTTCATCGCAAACACGACCGGGACCTCTAGTACGGACCGTATTGAGGGTATGATTAAGAATGCGATTTATGGAATCATTACCGCAAAGGCTTGTGGAACAAAGAATCCAACCGTAGGAATCCTGAATGTAGACGGAGCGCGCCAGACGGAGAAGGCGCTGAAACAGTTGCAGGAGAAGGGATATGACATCGCATTTGCAGAGTCCGGAAGGGCAGACGGCGGATGTGTGATGAGAGGAAACGACGTGCTTCAGGCGTCTCCGGACATTATGGTTACGGATTCCCTGACCGGAAATATTCTGGTGAAGATGCTGTCTTCCTTTAATACGGGGGGGAGTTTCGAGGCGACAGGCTACGGCTATGGTCCGGGAATCGGAGAAGGCTATGAGCAGTTAGTCATGATTGTATCCAGGGCAAGCGGCGCTCCGGTCATTGCGAATGCAATCCGTTATGCGGGACAGCTTGTAAGAGGCAAGGTATTCGAGGTGGCAAAGGCAGAATTTGCAGCCGCGAAGAAGGCAGGGCTCAAGGAAATCTTAGACGCCCTCAAGGCTTCCCAGAAGCCTGCAGGTGCGGCAGAAGAAGTGAAAGAGCCTCCTAAGGAGATCGTAACAGCTCAGATTGCCGGTATCGAGGTCATGGACTTAGAGGATGCGGTAAAGGCGCTGTGGAAGATTAATATCTATGCAGAGAGCGGAATGGGATGTACCGGACCGATCGTGCGTGTGTCCGACGCAAACCTTGCCAAGGCAGAAGAAGAGCTTAAAAAAGCCGGATATATTAATTAAACAGAGACACCCAAAAGGTTTCGGGGAAAGTGGCATCTTGTTTCGTGATGCCACTTTCTTTTATGTGGAGCAGGTTCTATAATCCCATCTTTAACACTTGCAAAAGTCTAAAGAGGCGCTATCCCTTGATTTTACTAGGATTGCGCCTCTTTAGCTTTGATTATGGATGTTGTATGGAAAGACTATTTTGAAATTTTTTTGATCTTTTTATTTAGTTCTTTCGGTTGATAGTATTTTTTATCCAGACCAAGCCCCCAAATTGCATTTAGGGCTGTGCATACCTTAGAATTGTCGTAGGTTGACATGTAACACATATCTTCTATATTGGCTACTTCCATGTTCTTTAAGGTTTCAATGATATTTTCAATAGAAAAGTGTGTTCCATATCGGTTTAATTTTGTTTCTAACAGCCGGTATATCAGAAGCGATGTATAACAGATCATAAAATGTGCAACAATCCGCCGGGGCTTCTGATGGTATACAGGGCGCGCAGAAAGATTTGTCTTCGTGATCCGGAAGCAGTCTTCAATCTTATACCTGTTCGAGCTGATCCCAATTACGGTTTTTACATCGTCATCAAGATTTGTCGCTACCGCATAAAAACCATCATATTTTTCTTCTTTGTCTATAACAGCCTGATCTATTTCGTATGAATCTGTAACAGTCTCCCCACTTTTCGTACAAGAAGTTCTTTTGATGAAGCGCGTGACATCATGAGGCCCCTTTTTATAGGTATCGGGCTCCAGATTCTTAAGAAGTTTTTTTGCCCGTTCAATCTGTCGGTTCCGGATAAAACGCTGGTATTCCATCATTTTTCTGGAAAAAGTTACAATCACCTTTTGTTTTACGGTGGCTTTCGACTTTACTTTTACTGTTTTCCCGTTTTTCAGGTGCTTTTCTTCATAAAGCCCAAGATCGAATGCTTGATCGGCTTCAATGATCTTGTAAGCCTTGTCATTATATAAATCTTTATTTTCAGGATCCCGTTTATCGAAGGATTTCAAATCCTCAATTGTAACAGGTGTGTCAGAAGAAAGAAGCTTATAACCATAATCATTAAAAACAGCTTCTTTCAAATGGTCGGAAAGTTTCTTTACAGACTGGGTGACGATAAAAGCACGGCCGCCCATGGAATTAAAGTTCCTGATATTGAGCGAACCAAGGCCGGCATCTGCACAGTATATAAATTTCTTTTTCTGAAACATCTGTGAGAGCTTTTTTTCCAATGGGATAACGGTTGTCTGTTCATTGTCTGAGCCGGAAGTAATACACATGGACAGAGGGATGCCGTCCGTATCCATGAACAGCCCCATTTCAACAATGGGATTGGGGCGGTGTTCTTTGGATGGACCGTACTTACGCAGCCCCTTGATGGTTTCACCGGTCACTTCATCGACATAATCCTCGTCTTCCATTTCAGTCTCAAAATAATAATTCGTGCAGTCATAGAAACAGACAGAAGTATCCCTCTTAATAATGTTATTGCTTTTCTCGAAAAGATGGGAGATATATTCGTCATAATGATCTGCCATAAGATCCATGGTGCGCATGATATGCATGTAATCGAACTGAGGTTGTTCATAGTAATTTGCCATATGCTGCAGGGAGCTGAGTTTTGAATCCGGCGCAAGAATGCGGTCACAGGTAAGGAAACGGTTCACAAGGTTCGGGTCGAAGGTAATCTTTGAATCGGCTGTTAAGGAGTCAAAGAAAGAACCGATTTCCAGGCTGTGGTAAAGCTGTTGAAGAAAAAAGTAGCCAATATTAAGTTGTTTGCTGGAAGAAGCAAGCGAATCGGAAGCTTTAAGCTTTTCAGCAAAGTTGATCTTGAGTTCTAAAGAAATCTGATGATTAAGTTTAGCCTCCTCATTGAATTTGGCGACCTGCTCTTTGGCATAAGAAAGAGGGTCGTCGGTAATCTTTAGAAGATCAGAATGCCGACCGATCCGTGCAATATTTTTAGTAGTCGTTTTTTTCCCATTCCGGATACCGAGTTGAACGAAATAGGTAGGGTTTTTTGATTTCCTGTCATACCAAAGTTTCATAACACCATTATAGCATAGTTTCACGTGAAACACAACACCATACAACAAAATAATTTCAAAAATTTGACAAAAAAATGCAGGCTTTATAGGGACTGTAGCGATTTTATCTTTTTTTAAGTGTTAAAGATCCGCCACTTTCTTTTATGTGGAGCAGGTTCTATAATGAAACCGTAAGGTAGGTGTTAATAGTTTATGGAAGCGGTTTTGAAATTAAAGGCCCAGGGCATTCTTATGCCCTGGCGGGAAGTAATGAGAGGGTGTCTGGTCATTGCACTGTTTGGCATCCTGTATCTCTGCGTACAAAATTATGCACAGAGATGTGAAGCGGCAGAGTCCGTACCGGTAAGCTGCATTGGAAAATATAGTACTGCGGCGGCTTGGCGAGAGGCAGGTTTATCCAGAATCTGCGAAAATATAAAACCTTTAGCCACAGATATGAGAAAAGGGATGGCAGGTTTTGACGCCGGATTAGGAGAGGCAGTAAAGCCTGCCCCGGTGCAGAATACCTGGGAGACGGAACCCTCTTTTATAACGACGGAAGTAACGTACGTATTGCCTGAAATTGGCTTGGGACTGGCAGGAGGCCAAGAACCGACGGATTTCACTGTGGTTCCGGATACACCGTCCGTGCCGCCGGCAGTTTTTGATGATGGTTCGGAAGATATGAGATGGATAGAATCTGTGATTACAGAGGATACGCCGATTTCAGAGCCAACGGATACTACGGAAGAAAATGTGGTTCCGGAAATGCCGGAGATTACCGAGGAACCAGTGTTCCCGGAAGAAATCGCCGGATTCCTTCTGGATGCTGAGGGGTATATCACTGGATACACAGATCAGGCCGTAGTCAGAGATGACTTACTGGTTATTCCGGAGAGTGAGAGCTTAATTGGAATTAGAAGCGGTGCATTAGCCGGACTTGGCGAAAGTGTCACAGAAGTTTACCTTCCGGCAAACATCAGCCATATAGAACCAGGCGCCTTCGATGGATTCCCGTATCTGATGTTCGTGGAAGTGTCAGGGGACAACCCGTATTATTATAGTTTGGATGGGATACTGTACTCCATATCCGGAGAAGAAATTTTCTGTCCGGCAGGAAGAATCATGGAATAAAAGCGAAAAATATCAGGGATGATTTCCCTGCCACGGCAATATACTAATCAGTAGGATTGTGCCGGGGCAGGGGAACCATCCCTGACTTGTTTTTAGAGATGGACGGAAAGTCCTGTCATTTTTTGAGGTCAGGTGCTATAATGAGAAAAGATTTTTAAGGGAGGCGCTTGCATGAAGATTCAGCAAATCAGGAGAGACAAAGATGAATATATGGAGATGCTTCTCATGGCTGATCCTTGCAAAGATGTAATTAATAGCTATCTTGACAAGGGGGAAATGTTTGCCCTGGTCAATGGCGGGGACGTCTGTGCCGTCTGTGTGGTAGAGCTGCTGAAGAATCGAAAATGCGAACTGAAAACTATCGTTACCCGTAAAGAGGAGCAAGGAAAGGGTTATGCGAAATATCTGCTCCGCCATGTCTGTGAACATTACGGCAACCAATGTGACACCATGTATGCAGGTACAGGCAACCGTCGGAAGACGCTGGAATTTTTAGGAAAATGTGGGTTTGTCAATTCCCATATCGTGGCGAACTATTATCCTGAGCATTACCGGGAACCGATCTATGAAGGGGGAGTGAGGCTGACGGATAAGATTTACCTGAAAAAGCAGTTGGATTCGGAGGTCAATGTGAAGAAGGTGGTAGACCTTGCGTTGGAGGCGGGGAGAATCCTTCTGAAAAACGGCGCAGAGATTTTCCGGGTGGATGAGACCATGACCCGAATCTGCCAGCGTTTTCATGTGGAATATGTGGATACTTTTATCCTTAGCCATGCCATTTTCATCAGTGCGGAGAATGGCATGGAGGAGACTTATACGAAGGTGAAGCAGGTGCCGCTGTCGTCCTCCCACCTTGGAATCGTCGCGGAAGTGAATGAATTATCCAGAGAGATTTCAGATGGGCTTGTGGGTATTGAGGAGGCGGGAAAACGGCTGAAGGAGATTGACAGGATTCCCGAAAAGAGGGGATATTTTCAGGTGTTTGCCGCTGGAGCAGCAAGCGGCTGCTATGGGTATTTCCTTGGGGCGTCTGCATTGGAGAGCATGGCGGCGTTTTGTATCGGCTGTATTCTGTATGTTTGGGTACTGGCAGCGAAGAAGCAGAACTTATCGAAAATGATCGTGAATATTATGGGCGGCGTCATTATCACGGCTCTGGCAATCGGGGTGTGCCATCTGCCCCTGCCGCAAGATGTGCAGTTCGGCGGAATGATTATCGGCTCTATTATGCCGCTGGTGCCGGGGCTTGCGTTCGTCAATGCGATCCGGGATATTGCTGACAGCGACTTTCTGTCCGGGACTGTGCGGATGATTGACGCGCTTCTGGTATTCGTCTATATCGCCGTGGGAGTAGGCGTCACGCTTAGCGTATACAATCGGATGGGAGGAGGGTTAATGCTGTGATACACGGGTTCATGATGCATATGGTATGCCCGTTTCTGGGGACAATGGGGTATGCCGTGCTGTTCAACGTCCCCAGGCGTTTTTATCTGAGCTGTGGCTTTACTGGTATGGCGGGATGGCTCGTGTACCATGTTATCGTCACCCATACATTTTCTGCGGCATTTGCCTCTTTTCTGGGTACAATGTTCGTGGTATTTTTGTCCCGGGTGCTGAGCATCCGGAAGAAATGCCCGATTACGATCTTTCTGGTTGCCGGTATCCTGCCGTTAGTGCCGGGAGCGGGGATTTACCATACCGTATATTATCTGGTGACAAACCAGTTGGCGGAGGCGTCCCTGCGGGGAATGGAGTCGGTCAAGGTAGCGTTTGCCATTGTCCTTGGGATTGTATTCATGCTGGCTGTCCCGGGGAAAGTGTTTCAGACGGTGTCCGGCTTCCGGCATGTGCCTTCCAGAAAGGGTATGAAGAAAAAAGAAATCTTGGAGCAGGCCGTCAGGGGGCGTTTCAGATGAAGCGAAATGTCAGAAAAGGTTGATAGATGTCCTAAGATTTGGTACAATATAAGAAAATAGATGCAATACACAGCTACAGGAACCGTTTTAGCTATAAAGGAAGGTGAGCATATGTCAGAGGGTAATTTGTTGAAAATACTAAAGGAAAGCCGTTATACTACGGTTTTGAGCGGGTTCGGTATGCTTCTTGAGAGCGGCTATCCGTCAATCCGGGATGGCGATGTATCCTACGATATAGAACAGAAATACGGATACTCCATGGAAGAGATGTTTTCCAGCGCATTTTATTCGACACGCAAGGAACAGTTCTACGCGTTCTACCGTAACGAGATACTCAGCCGGCTTACAACACCTCCGGGAAAGGGATTTTTGGAGATGGCGGAGCTTGAGCGAAGAAAGATGTTCCAGTGCATCATTACCAGACGGATTTATGGGCTGCCCCAGAGGGCAGGGTGCCGTAATGTCATAGACCTTCATGGGAATGTGTACAATAATTTCTGCCCTCACTGCGGCAGGAAGTATTCGATGGAGTATGTCCGGGATTCGGTCAGAGTCCCCCTCTGTGAAGATTGTAAGACTCCGGTAAGGCCGAGGGTGTGCCTGTTCGGGGAGATGGTGGATAACGGCGTCATCACCAGGGCGGCTGAGGAGATTCAGAAGGCGGATGTGCTTTTGGTGCTGGGTTCCCACCTGAATTCTTATCTGTGCAACCAACTGATTAATTATTACGAAGGGGATAAGTTGATTCTGGTTAATGAGACGCCCCATTATGCGGAGCGGCTGGCAGATATCGTGATCCACGAGAGGGTGGATGACCTGTTGGAACGACTGCGGAAAGAACTTGGATAGATATAAGAATCTTCCCAATGCAGATGCGGCATTGGGAAGATTCGTCTAAATAACAATAAAGCTGATGAAGGAGATTAGACATGAACAAAGTTAGAACAAGATTTGCGCCAAGCCCCACAGGCAGGATGCATGTGGGGAATTTAAGGACTGCGCTGTATGCGTATCTGATTGCGAAGCATGAGGACGGAGACTTCATGCTCAGGATTGAGGATACGGATCAGGAACGTTTTGTAGAAGGGGCGTTGGATATCATTTACCATACTCTTGCACAGACGGGGCTTGTCCATGACGAAGGCCCGGACAAGGACGGCGGGGTTGGCCCTTATGTGCAGAGTGAGCGGAATGCTTCCGGGTTATATTTGAAATATGCCAAGCAGCTCATCGAGCAGGGGGATGCTTATTATTGTTTCTGTGACAAGGAGCGGCTTGCATCTTTAAAGAGCAGCGTATCGGAGGATGGGGGGACGGAGATTGTCGTCTATGACAAGCATTGCCTCGGCCTTAGCAAGGAAGAAGTGGAGGCGAACCTGAAAGCGGGCAAGCCTTACGTTATCCGGTTCAATATGCCTACGGAAGGGACGACGACGTTTGCAGATGATATTTACGGGGAGATTACGGTTCCCAACGAGGAACTAGAGGATTTGATATTAATCAAATCGGACGGGTATCCCACCTATAATTTTGCGAATGTGGTGGACGACCATCTGATGGGGATTACTCATGTTGTCAGGGGGAATGAGTATCTGTCTTCTGCGCCTAAGTACAATAAGATATATGAGGCGTTTGGGTGGGATGTCCCGACCTATGTACACTGTCCGCTGATTACGGACGAGAACCATAAGAAGCTGAGCAAGCGGTGCGGCCACTCTTCCTACGAAGATTTGATTGATCAGGGGTTTATCACGGAAGCCGTGGTCAATTATGTAGCCCTGCTTGGGTGGTGCCCGGAGGGCAATCAGGAGATTTTCTCACTGGAAGAACTGGTGAAGGAATTCGATTACCGTCATATGAGCAAGTCCCCGGCAGTATTTGACATCGTGAAGCTCAAGTGGATGAACGGCGAATATTTCAAGGCGATGGAAGAAGATCGTTTCTATGAGATGGCAAAGCCGTATATCCAGCAGGTAGTTTCAAAGGACTATGACCTTAGGAAGATTGCTGCGCTTGTCCGGACCAGGATTGAGGTATTCCCGGATATCAGGGAGCAGATTGACTTTTTTGAGGAGCTGCCCCAATATGATACGGCAATGTACTGCCACAAGAAGATGAAGACCAATGAAGAGAAGTCTCTGTCGGTGCTTAGCGAAGTGCTGCCGCTTCTGGAGGCACAGGAGGATTTCAGTAATGACGCACTGTTTCAGGTCCTGAAAGCTTATGTGGACGAGAAGGGTTACAAGACCGGATTTGTGATGTGGCCCATCCGTACCGCGGTGTCCGGGAAACAGAATACCCCGGGGGGAGCGACGGAGATTATGGAAATCATCGGAAAAGAAGAATCGCTTGCCCGAATCCGAAAAGGGATAGAGCTGTTAAGCAGATAAGGGGAATCTATGAGTTTGAATCGTACACAGAGTGAGGCGGTTGCCCACAAGGACGGGCCATGTATGGTTCTCGCCGGTCCCGGTTCCGGGAAAACTCTTACCATTGCAAAGAGAATTGAATATCTGATTACAAAATATAAGGTAAGGCCAGAAGAAATTCTGGTCATTACCTTTACCAAGTATGCGGCAAATGAGATGAAGGAGCGGTTCTGGCAGGTTATGGGGAAGCGGGGGATTCCTGTGACGTTCGGCACTTTCCACGGGATTTATTATGGAATCCTGAAGTGGGCATACCGGCTGAATCAGGAAAATCTTCTGACGGATGAGGAGAAGGAGGCGCTGCTTAGGCAGATTACGGCGCAGCTTGGTTTTGAGCCTGCGGGGGACTTAGGAGATGAGCGGGACGCTCTGAAAGAGCTTGCCGCCGAGGTGGGGAACATCAAGAACGACTGCCGCGACATCGAAACCTATGAGTCGAAGCGTTACGGGGCGTCCCGGTTCCGGGAATTGTACCGGCTCTATGAGAGTGAGAAGAAGAAACTCAGGAAGATAGATTTTGAAGATATGTTAGTCATGTGCCGGGAATTATTTCTGAAAAGACCGGATATCCTAAAGAAATGGCAGGAGAAATTCGGCTATATCCTGGTGGATGAATTCCAGGATGTGAATCAGGCCCAGTATGACGTGGTGCGGATGCTTGCGGCCCCGGAGGATAACCTGTTCGTGGTGGGGGATGACGACCAGTCCATCTATGGGTTCCGGGGTGCGAAGCCGGGAATCATGTTAGAGTTTGCCAGGGACTATCCTAAGGCGAGAAGGATTCTTTTGGATGTGAACTACCGTTCTACTGTGCATATTGTGAAGGGGGCGCTCCGTGTCATCAGCCATAATCAGGAACGGTATGACAAGAAGATTAGGTCACAGAAGGGAAAAGGAGAGACGATTCATGTCCAGGAGGTACGCGACCCGGCGGCAGAGGGGAATTATGTCCTTGAGACGATCCGGGAGTACAGGGACAAGGGAATCCCCTATGAGGAAATGGCAGTTTTGTACCGCACGAGTCTGGATGCAAGGGCTTTGACGGAGTCGTTGGCAAAAGGGCAGGTTCCGTTTATTATGAAGGAGAAAATCAACAGCTTGTACGACCATTTTATCGGGATAGATTTGATGAGTTATCTCCATTTGTCTCAGGAGGGGTGCCAGCGCAGATATTTGCTGCGAATCGCCAACCGCCCGAAGCGTTATCTTGGCCGGGACAGCATGGAGGGAAAAGTAAGTTATGAATCTCTGCGGAATTTTTACTGTGACAAGGCATGGATGATTGACCGGATCGACCAGCTTGAGTGGGATATGAAAATGCTCAGGGACAAGGCTCCTTATGCGGCAATCCAGTATATCCGCAAGGGGATGGGATATGACGGCTTCCTCAGGGAATACGCCGTAAGTCATAAGGTTTCTGTGGAGGAGCTGATGGAGACTGCGGATGAAATACAGCAGAGCGCAAAAGAATACCGGACGGCAGAGGAATGGTTCTGCCATGTAGAGGATTATAAAAAAACTCTTGCCGAGCAGAAGGCAAAGCGGTGGGATCAGACGAAGGAATCCGGCGGGGTTTCGCTCATGACGATGCATGGGGCGAAGGGATTGGAATATGGGCTGGTGTTCATCATCGCGGCAAATGAGGGAAACACGCCCTACCGGAAAGCGAGGCTTATGGAAGAAATCGAGGAGGAGCGGCGGATGTTCTATGTGGCCATGACCAGGGCGAAGGAAAGACTCATCATCAGCTATGTGAAAGAAAAAAACGGAAAAGACCTGAATCCTTCCCGTTTTGTTGAAGAGTTACTCCTCGTCTAGTTCCTCGAATTCCTGTGTGTCCATCCACTCGTCAAATGCATCCGCGGCAATCTCGTATTCTTCGTCATCTTCGATATTCTCGAGTTCCGGTTCGCCTTCGGGTGTCTCCACATAGCGATAGAGGTAAACGTCCCCTTCTTCGGTGTTCCCCTCTTCGTCCATGGGGAGCAAAGCTATGTATTCCCTGTCGGCGGCTTCAAACAGAGTAAGAATCGCACATTTTACGACTTCATCGTTGTCAAGTGTCAGTTCGACTGTCATGTATTCATCCATAGTATCTGTCTCCTTTGTATTTCGATACTTTTACTGTACCAAAGGAAAGGGGAAAATGCAAGAAGGTTTTGAAAGTTACTATTCACAGCCACATAAAAATGTTGTAGAATAATAGGAGGATATGCGAAAAAGATAAAAAGGAGGAAGAAGAGGATGAGAAAAAGGAAGTTGTTAGGGGCATTGCTGATGCTCGTATGCTTTTTCGTATTGTCCGCATGCAAGAAGAACGTGGGGACGCCGGAAGACAATGCGGTGTCTGATGAGTCAAAGGAAAAGGAAACGCCTGCGGAGGAAGACGATACATATGTGTTTGGTTTTTCTGGGATTGATATGGAGAATCCTTATTTTATAACGTTGGAATCGGCAATCAGGGAGGTGATTGAAAAAGATGGGTATGAGCTTCTTACAAGGGACCCGGCTTCAAGCCCGGAAGACCAGGAGGCACAGATTCGGGAGATGATTGAGGGGGGAATCGATGCAATCTTCCTGTGCCCGGTGGACTGGGAGGCAATCACGCCTGCTCTTCAAGCCTTGAAAGAGGCGGATGTGAAGATTATTAATGTGGATACTCAGGTGAAGGAGATGGATTATGTAGACGCCTATATCGGTTCTAATAACGTGGAGGCGGGATATATCTGCGGGGAGGATTTGATTGAGCGTTGTCCGGAAGGCGGGAAGGTGGCAATCTTAGAATGTCCGACCCAGAATTCTATCAATGACCGGATTACTGGATTTGAGGAGGCGATTGCTTTGGCTCCCAAGGGGTTTGAAGTGGTGGAGCGTGTAGATACCAACGGAGAATTTGAAAAGGCGCTGGGGGCTGCGAAGGAGATCCTTACAAAGCACCCGGATGTCTCGGCGATTATGTGCGGCAATGACCAGCTTGCAGTTGCGGCAAAGACGGCGGTGAACCTTGCAGGCCTGAAAACGGTAGTCATCTATGGGGTAGACGGTTCGCCGGACATTAAAAAGGAACTGAAAAAAGCGGACGGGCAGATTGCGGGAACGGCGGCGCAGTCTCCGATTAATATCGGTAAGACGGCGGCAAAGACAGCAGTCGCAATGCTGAACGGGGAAGACTATGAGACGGAGATTTTTGAAGAAGTGTTCATGATTGACAAGGATAATGTTGAGATGTATGGAGTAGACGGATGGCAGTAGAGAGGCTGATTTTATAGCAATAGCTGTATAGTTCCGCAAGAGAGCAGGAGGAGTTAAGGCATGAAGGAGATACAGGGGCGACCCTTACCGTTAGGAACTACCATGATAGGAAGTATTGTGAATTTTTCTGTGGCGGTGCCGCAGGAGAAGGAGTGTCAGTTATTGATTTACCGCGCCGGGGCCAAGAAACCATATGCCGTTTATGAGATGAAACGGGAGCTTGGGGAGGTTCGTTATCTTGCCCTGGAGGGAATAGAACCATCGAAATATGAATACAACTACCGCATCGGGGGGAAAGTCGTAATCGATCCGTATGCGAAGGCGATTGCCGGCAGGGAAATATGGGGCCGGGAACGCAGTGTGCAGGAACATGAAGTAAGAGGAATCTTGTATGATAAGGAATATGACTGGGAGGGCGATATGCCGCTGTGCCTGCCGTATCACAGCGTGGTCGCATATAGCCTGCATGTCAGGGGGTATACGAAGCATGGGTCTTCTAAGGTGAAGGGCAAAGGGACGTTCCAGGGGGTGGTGGAGAAGCTGCCGTACCTTACAGATCTGGGCATCAACCAGATTCAGTGCATGCCAATCTATGATTTTGAGGAGTGTATGCAGTACCGGAATTATTGGGGATACGGTCCGGCGTACTGGTTCGCGCCTAAGAGTTCTTATGCGAAGTCCAGGGATGCAGTCCAGGAATTGAAGGATATGGTGAAGGCATGCCACAAGGCGGGGATTGAAGTGGTTCTTGAGATGCCGTTTACGGAAGATGTCTCGAAGCAGATGATGGAGGAATGCCTGAGATATTATATGATTGAGTACCACATAGACGGATTCATACTGAACCCGCAGATTGCGCCGATGGAGGCGATTTATGCGGACCCGATTTTAAAGAAGACGAAGATTATGGTTCACCGGACTGAATTTCAGACGGTCATGCGCCGGTTCCTGAAAGGGGACGAGGGAATGGTGGAAGGGGTCATGTATTGGCTTCGGCACGTTTCCGAGAAAGACGGGATATTCAACTGTATTACGAACCAGAATGGCTTTACTCTCTGTGATCTGGTTTCGTATGACAGGAAGCATAATGAAGCTAACGGGGAGAATAATCAGGACGGGCCGGAGTATAACTATAGCTGGAACTGCGGGGCGGAAGGGATGACCAGGAAGAAGGCAATCGTCAGTCTTAGGGAGCGGCAGGTGCAAAATGCGTTCTTTTTGCTTTTGCTTGCCCAAGGGACCCCCTGTATCCTTGCGGGGGACGAATTCGGGAATACGCAGAAAGGGAATAACAATGTGTATTGTCAGGATAATCCTACCGGGTGGACGGACTGGAGCCGTCTTGAGCAGAAGAAGGAGCTTCATGATTTTGTGAAGGGGCTGATTGCCGTAAGGAAGCGTTATCCGGTGTTCATGCCTAAGGAAGAGATGCGGGGGATGGATCAGGCGAGATGCGGGATTCCAGACGTATCTTACCACGGGGAGAGTGCGTGGCGGGTTCCTTCAGAGGTGTATAGCCGGCAGATCGGCGTCTATTACAGTGGGATGGCAGCAGGCGGCGAGGACTGTTTTATTGCTTATAATATGCATTGGATCGAACATTCTTTTGCTCTGCCGGCTCTTCCGAGAAAGAAGAAGTGGTATATGATAGCCTCCACGAAGGAGGGGGTTCTTGATAAACCGGTGTGTGTTAAGAATCAGAGGAATGTGGTTCTGAAAGAACGGATGATTATGGTGTTTGCAGGCAGGGAAGAAGATGGGGACAAATTGGACAGAAGTGGTGAAAAGAAAGGGGCTGACGTCGTATCAGCTCAAGTGGCTCGCAATCGTAACGATGGTGATTGACCATGTGGGCGCGGTATTCTTCCCGGGAGTGTGGGCGTTACGTTATGTGGGGCGTATTTCGTTTCCGATTTTCTGCTTTCTGCTGGTGGAAGGGTTCGTACACACCCGGGATGTCCGGAAATATATGATAAGGCTTGGCGGGTTTGCGCTGGTTTCGGAGGTTCCTTATGACCTTGCGTTCTATGGCAAGGTTGTGGAGCTTGACCATCAGAATGTATTTTTTACGCTGCTTCTGGGCGTAGCCCTGATGGAGCTGTTGAAGTATAGTAAGGAACTGCCGTTGAAAGCGGTGGAGATTCTGTTGGTCATGGCTTCTGCGGATCTCCTGCGGACGGATTATAGTTTTAAGGGGATTCTTTTGATTGCCTTGTTTTATTTGCTGAGGGAGAATCTGTGGATTAAGACGGTGTGCGGGGCATTATGGAATTTTTTGTGGAATGGCAGTATACAGGGATACGGTGCATTGGCCATGATTCCGATTGCCTTGTATAACGGGGAGCGCGGGAAGAGTATGAAGTATTTCTTCTATATGTTCTATCCGGCGCATCTTCTGGTCTTATTTCTGGTGCATAGCGCTGCTGTGTGATCTGGATAGATATCTTTCCTGAGATGGGTGGATGTAGGCTGTGTAATCGTTTTTGATGAAGAGGGATCAAAGGAGATAGGGGCAGCAGAAAGAGGAAAAGGGACACAAAGGGCATTGGGCAGGCAGAAAGGAGAATAAGGGATATGAAAGCATGGCAGCATTTCAGGACGATCAATCATCACAGATTGCTGGTCATGAAGGGGTGTTTTAAGGTGGGGCTGTACCGGCAGGGGCTACTTCATGATTTGTCGAAGTATTCCCCTTCGGAGTTCCTGGTGGGGTGCAGGTATTATCAGGGAACCAGAAGCCCAAACAATGCGGAGCGGGAGGATATCGGGTATTCCAGGGCGTGGCTCCATCATAAAGGGAGGAACCGTCATCACTATGAATACTGGATTGATTACAGTACGGACCCGGATGAGGGAATCATTGGTATGAAGATGCCTGTTAGGTATGTTATCGAGATGTTTATTGACAGGATTGCGGCGGCGAAGACTTACCGTGGGAGCAAGTATGAGGATTCTTATCCCTTGGAGTATTACGAGAAGGGCGCGTCAAGGCTTGGGAGAATGGTTCATCCGGAGACGGCGAAGCTTCTGCATGATTTGCTCAAGATGTTGGCGAGGGACGGGGAAGAGGAGACGTTTCGGTATATAAGGGGGAAGGTATTGCGGAAATCAGGCAATCTTTTCCATTATTGAAAAACCCCTCAGGCCATGATATAATAAAGATGCACGCGAATGCGTGCATTATTAGAATACAGGTGGCGAAGGAGAATAGGATGGAGGCATATACGAGTTTTGCTGAGGTATATGATACATTTATGGATAATATACCTTACGAACAGTGGGCGGATTATCTTCATGATATATTAAAAGAATACGATATCTTTGACGGCCTTGTGCTTGAGCTGGGCTGCGGGACAGGGAATATGACGGAATTACTGGCAAAAAAGGGATATGATATGATTGGTGTGGACAACTCTGAGTCCATGCTTGAGCTTGCTATGGAGAAGCGGATCAGGAGCGGTCATGACATCTTGTATCTTCTTCAGGACATGCAGTCCTTTGAGTTATATGGTACGGTCAAGGCGGTTGTCAGCGTTTGTGATTCGGTTAATTATTTAAAAGATGATGCGGAATTAACGGAAGTCTTCAAGCTTGTGAATAATTATCTCGATCCGCAAGGTATATTTATCTTTGATTTTAACACAGAATACAAGTATCGAGAGATTTTGGGTGAACGAGTGATTGCAGAGGAGCGGGAAGAATGTAGTTTTATCTGGGAGAATTATTACAGAGCTGAGGATAAGACGAACGAGTATCAGTTGACCTTATTTGTTCAGAGCCAGGAGAATCCCGAACTCTACCGGAAATATCAGGAGGTTCACCAGCAGAAGGCATATACGTTGGAGAAGATTAAGACTCTGATTGAGAAGGCGGGGCTTCGTTATGTTGCGGCATATGACGCGTATACCAAGAAGGCTCCGATGTACACCAGCGGGCGTGTCTGTGTGATTGCGCAAGAATATGGGAAGTAAGGCTGGTAGATGAAGCGTTGTTCCGATGCAGACAGGAATCTGAGTCAACGGTGTATAATTCTGGAAAAGGGGCGAAGAATAGAAGGATGGAAGATTATATAGTAAGGGCTACTGCAGCAGACCGTCAGGTCCGTGCGTTTGCGGCTGCGACGAGGCGGGTGGTGGAGGAGGCGAGAGTGCGCCACAACATGAGCCCTGTAGCTACGGCTGCGCTTGGGAGACTTCTTAGTGCAGGAGCGATGATGGGAAGTATGATGAAGAATGATACGGATATGCTGACGCTGCAGATCCGTGGGGATGGACCGATTGAAGGGCTTACGGTTACGGCGGACAGCCACGGCAATGTAAAGGGGTATGCCGGGAATCCGAATGTTATGCTGCCTCCTAAGAATGGCAAATTAGATGTAGGCGGGGCTGTCGGGATCGGCCTTCTTCAGGTAATCAAGGATATGGGATTAAAAGAACCTTATTCAGGGCAGACCATTCTGGTATCCAGTGAGATTGCAGAGGATCTGACCTATTATTTTGCGAATTCGGAACAGGTTCCGTCTTCTGTGGGGCTTGGAGTCCTGATGGAGAAGGATAATACGGTGCGCTGTGCAGGCGGATTTATCATTCAGATGATGCCGTTTGCAGAGGAGAAGACGATATGCAGGGTGGAGGAGAATTTAAAGAATGTCCCTTCGGTAACTTCTCTTCTGAACCAAGGGCATACGCCGGAGGATCTGCTAGGGATTTTGTTTGAAGGGTTAGGCCTTGAGATTACCGATCGGATGCCGACGCAGTTTTCATGTAATTGCTCGAAGGAGAGGGTGGAGCAGGCGGTTGTAAGCATCGGAAGGAAAGAGATTCAGGCGATGATTGAGGATGGGGAAGACATAGAAGTCAAGTGCCATTTCTGTAATACGGCATATCAATATACGGTAGAAGAGTTAAAGGAGATTATCAAACGCAGTAAATAAGGAGTGAACCGGCAAGATGAAGGATGGGTTTTTGAAGGTGGCGGCGGCGACGCCGGATATACGGGTGGCGGATGTTGCCTATAACACGGGAAGGATATGCAGCATGATTGATGAAGCTGTGGGTGCAGGGGCGAAGATTGTGGTATTCCCGGAACTGTGCGTGACGGGATATACCTGCGGCGACCTCTTTACACAGGACGTCCTGCTTGACGGTGCGCGGCTTGCACTCCACAGGATTGCAGAGCATACGGCAGGGAAAGACGCTCTGGTGTTTGTGGGCGCCCCGATTGCTGTGGGCGGGGAGCTGTATAACGTGGCGGCGGCTTTCAACCGTGGGAAGATTTTAGGGTTTACGACCAAGACGTTTTTACCTAATTACGGAGAGTTTTATGAGATGCGCCAGTTTTGCCCCGGACCTGAGACGGCTCGTGAGATTCTGTTTGACGGGGAGATGATTCCCTTTGGCCCTGAGCTTTTGTTTGCCGCATCATCCATAGAATCTCTCGTGGTGTCTGCGGAGATCTGTGAGGATGCGTGGTCTTTCGTACCGCCGAGTGTTGAGGCGGCAAGGGAAGGGGCTTTGCTCATTGCCAACTGTTCGGCAAGCGATGAGACAGTCGGGAAGGATTCTTACCGAAGAAGGCTGATTAAAGGGCAGTCGGCCCGTCTCATCTGTGGTTATATTTATGCCAATGCGGGTGAAGGAGAATCAACGACGGATTTGGTGTTCGGCGGACATAACCTGATTGCGGAGAATGGGACAATCTTGAAGGAGAGTACCCGCTTTGTCAACGGCGTCATCTACTCAGAGATTGATTGGAAGCGTCTGCAAAGCGAGAGAAGGAGGAATACCACCTTTCAGGCGGCAAAGGAGCCGCGGCTTAGACGGATTCCGTTTGACATCCGGATAGAAGAGACAAGCCTTACCAGAAGTATTTCCTCTAGTCCTTTTGTCCCGGCAGAGGGGCAGGAGAGGGAGAGACGCTGTGAAGAGATCCTTATGATTCAGGCAATGGGATTAAAAAAGCGGCTAAGCCATACCCATGCGAAGAACGCTGTGGTCGGGATTTCAGGAGGGTTAGACTCCACGCTTGCGCTGTTGGCGACGGCAAAAGCATTTGATATGCTGGGAATTGACCGGAGCGGGATTACGGCTGTGACGATGCCTTGTTTCGGGACGACGGACCGGACTTATCGGAATGCCTGTAAGATGTCGGTCAAACTGGGAGCGACATTGCGGGAGATTCCCATTGGCATATCGGTAAACCAGCATTTTGAGGATATCGGGCATGACCCTGGGGATCACAGCGTCACCTTTGAGAATGCTCAGGCGCGGGAACGTACCCAAGTGCTGATGGATGTGGCGAACCAGAATGGCGGCATCGTAATTGGAACCGGGGATATGTCGGAGCTGGCGCTTGGGTGGGCGACCTACAACGGGGATCATATGTCTATGTATGGGGTAAATGCATCTGTGCCTAAGACATTGGTGCGCCATCTGGTTCATTATTATGCGGATACCTGCGGAGATGAGGAGCTGAAATGTGTGCTCTATGATGTGCTGGATACTCCGGTAAGCCCGGAGCTCTTACCGCCAAAGGACGGGGAGATTGCCCAGAAGACGGAAGATTTAGTTGGGCCTTATGAGCTTCATGATTTCTTTTTGTACTATCTCCTTAGGTTTGGGTATGAGCCGGCTAAGATTTATCGGCTGGCGAGATATGCATTTCACGGTGAATATGATGATGATACGGTTTACAGATGGCTTGAAACATTTTTGAGACGATTTTTTACGCAGCAGTTTAAGCGTTCCTGCCTGCCGGACGGACCTAAGGTGGGGACGGTTGCATTGTCTCCCAGAGGGGATCTGAGGATGCCAAGCGACGCCTGCCAGGCAGGATGGATTGAGAACCTGAAACGAGTGCGCGAATCTTAAAAAGGGGATGAATCATTATGAAAGCAAATAAGGAAACAGCGGTTGAGAAATTTAAGAAGGGCTATAATTGCTGCCAGGCGGTAATCTGTGCGTATTGCGAGGAGCTGGGGGTCAAAGAGGAAGACGTCTTTAGGCTTACGGAAGGGTTCGGTCTTGGCATGGGAGGATTACGTGACACCTGCGGTGCAGTGACGGGAATGTTCCTGACGATTAGCCTTGCCAACAGCGCCGGGGATATGGAGAATCCACGGAAAACGAAGATGGATACTTATGCCAAATTCCGTGAGGCGGCGGCAAAATATCGTGAAAAGAACGGTTCCATTTACTGCCGGGAGCTCAAGAACATGGACGGCCCGCAGCCCCTTCCGTGCTGCATACAGTGTGTAGAGGATGCGGCTGTTCTTGTGGATGAGTATTTTGCCGCTGCCAGGAAAGCAGACTAGGCTTTTGAGAGTGCAGAGCAAAAAACGTAGGCATAGCGGGCTGTGCTGAGGCTTTTTGCTCTGTGCTATCGGAAGCATAGAATTCCTCTATTCACGGGAAAGGTCAATCTGATCCCGGATTTTTTGCATCTGATAATCCAAATCCTCAATAGAATCTGCGCACATCTTGAGCTGCTTCACAATCTCATCGGTATTCCCCACATCTCTTTTATATTTTAACTTATGTTCCAGGCTTGCCCAGAAATCCATCGCGATTGTGCGGAACTGGACTTCTACTTTCATGTATTTTTTCCCGTTGGACAGGAAGATGGGGACGTCCAGGATCAAGTGGAGGCTTCGATAGCCGTTCTGCTTGGGATTTTTGATGTAGTCCTTCTGGCGCACCAGGACAATATCGTCTTGTTTGATGAAAAGCTCAGCCAGACGGTAGATATCATCTGGGAAAGAGCAGATGATACGAAGCCCGGCCACGTCCGATAGATTCTCCCGGATGCTGTCCAGTGTGACGGGATAGCCTTTTCGTTCTAATTTTTCGTAAATGCTTTCTGGTGATTTCAGCCTGCTTTTGATAGACTCGAAGGGATTCCGGTTATAGACCTGTGAGAATTCTGCATTCAGCACTTTTAGTTTTGTCTCAACCTCAAGGATTGCCGAGCTGTATTCCATCATAAGATGCCTGAAATCCCTTGCGTCCCGTAACTGTTTTGCCTGCATCTGGATAATCATGTCCTGCTTTTTCAGAGTCAATGCCTGCTGTTCTACCGTCTGCTCTAACTGGTTCTTGCAGGCAAATAATTCGATTGCATTTTTTACCCGGTTTAATACGATAGAGCTTTCAAAAGGTTTATGGATAAAATCCGATATGCCCAGATGAAAGCAGAGGTTTTCAATCTCAATGGCATGTTCGCTGCTGATAATGAGTACGGGGATGTGTTTGATCCAGCCGTTTTGCCGCATCTGTTCGATGACGGCAAAGCCGTCGAGCTTTGGCATCCGAAGATCCAGGAGCAGAGCGGATATGCCGCCCCGGTATTTCCTGAGTTTTTCCAGAGCTTCGGCTCCGTCCTCCGCCGTCTCGATGATGTAATTGTCTTTTAATATATCGTATAGTAGTTCACGGTTTAATTCTGCGTCGTCTACGACCAGTATCCTGTCCATGTTCCTTTACCTCTTTTTCTTAGTGTATTTATTGTCATATTCAGAAACGCTCTGAGGGGGATATTATCTATAGTATACTTGATTTTTTATAAAATGTGAAGGGAAAGCATAGTTTCTTTTTTGGATGGAAATCGGCAAAATCAAAAGTTGATATTATTTTAGATTTGAAGTATGATAAAGGCAAAGCAGGCTGTTTGTGGCTTTTCAAGAGACTGTCAGCATATTGTCAGGACAATCCGAAATTGAGGTAAAAGAAAGAATAAAAGCATTGCTCTTTGTAAAGCAGAGAGGGGAAAGCATGATACAATTTGAACATGTAGTCAAGGAATACACAGGAAAAGAATAAAATCAGAATCTTGGATGGAATCAGCCTGACGGTTGAAAAGGGAGAGATGATTGCACTTCTGGGCGCCAACGGTTCCGGAAAGTCTACCCTGGTAAAATGTCTGTGCGGCGTTATCCGTCCGTCGGAGGGGAAGATTACGGTAGACGGGCAGGACACCTTTCAGAAGCGAAAGCAGCTTGTAAAAAATATGAGTGTTATTTTTAATCAGAAGCCTTCGTTTATTGTAGATTTGTCCGTTTCTGACAATCTGAAGTTTTTTCAGGCAATTTATGGAATTTCTCAGGGAGATTTTCAAAGGAATCTGGCATTTTTGGACGGATATCTTCACATTGCCGGACTTTTGGAAAAGCCGTACCGAAAGCTTAGCTTTGGCGAACGTGTGAAATGTGAGCTGGTATCCATACTGCTGCATGAACCGCAGTATATCTATATGGACGAGCCAACGATTGGTTTGGACTATAACGCCAAGAAGGGCTTATATGACCTGATTGCAGAATTAAAGGGGCAGGGAAGGACGATTCTTATCATCACTCATGAGGTGGATTATATCGAGGGCGTCTGCGACAGGGCGGTTATCCTTCGCGGGGGGCGGGTGTGCTATGACGGCAATCCAAGAACGGTAACGGATAAGGTAGGGAAGTCCCAGAAGATGATTGTAAAGTACGAGGCAGTTCTGCACGGGGATAAGGCAGGAAAGCTTTTAGAGAAGGCTTCTTCTGTAAAAGCAGAGGAAAAGGAGCTGGAATTTACCATTCAGGAAGGTGAGGATTCGGGCCGGCTGATTGCCGAACTGGCAGAAGCCTATCGGATTCAATCCCTCAATATGGAGCATGTTTCAGTGAGGGAGGTATTGGAGGATGTCCTTAAAGAAACTGTTTAATATCATAAATATTATGTTTCTATTCGAGTGGAGAAGATTAAGATACTATTCCTTAGACTATATTCTGGATGTGAGCAGTAAGGTGGTTTATCTCGGGTTGAATCTGTTGTTCTGGTATATTATCCAAGAGGCAGGGTTTACTATGGAAGGCTGGGGCTACAGAGATATCGTAGTATTCCTTGCATTTTCAGAATTATTTTATGGCCTGGACGGAGCGGTCTTTACTTATGCTTCGAGATTCTGGATGTATGTGCATGGAGGCGTTCTCGATAATACTCTGACAAGGCCAATGGATTCCCGGGTGCGTTTCCTGCTTTTAAACGTGGATTATATTGGCATTATACTGTCGTTTGTGGAATTTACGGTACTTCTATTGTTTGCCGGAAATGGACTTCATGTCATTGGTATCTTCTTTGGGATTTTAGTGGTAGTAGGTGCCAATTTGATTCTTGCCCTAATTCGCCTGTGCGCAAGTTATCTTGCGTTCTGGCACGGAAAGATGAGCGCGGTTTCTGAGATATCGGACTGTCTGACATCGTTTAACAAGTACCCGCTGACGATTCTTCCTAAGCCGTTGGTATATGTGTTTCAATTTGTATTTCCCTTCTATTTTTTCAGCACATTTTCCGCGGAAATCGTCTGCTTTCCAATAGGAACAACAGAATTGGTGATTTCGGGCGCAGGTTTTTTGTTTTTAATGGCGCTGTGGTCTGCAGCGAATCAGTTTTTATGGGAAAAGGGATTGGAACGGTATGAAAGCATCAATGGATAAATACAGGGTATTAGTAGGGATTTACATGAAGATGTACAGAAAATATCCGATGGAATTGTTTTTGAAACTGGTCTATCTGCCGGTGCAGATGTTGATGTATATTTTCTTGTGGAAGGCATTGCTTAAGTATAGCGGCGTCCAACTGAGTTATATGGTTTGCTACTATTTATTTGTGGTACTGCTTGGCTATGCATTTCCGTTTATGCATATTGCAACAGACATCCAAAAGGATGTGGAGCAGGGAATCATGGCGAATTTTTTAGTAAGGCCGGTACAGTATGTGGTTCCGGTAATCTCAAGATTTGTGGCTTGGATGGTATGCTATTTGGTCATTCTTGTTCCGGCGGTTTTGTTTACGGTTATTTACCGTGAAATCTCACTGCAGCCGATGAAATTCTATATCTATACTCCGGTTAATGCGTTGCTAAATGGCGGGAACATGGAAGAACTGGCGGGAAATATGGTTCTGGCGCTTACTTGGATTCTTGTGCTGACTGCGGCTGCGGCTTGGCAGTGGAACTCGGGTTTGAAAAGACTCCAGGCAAATATCAGCTAAAACAACCACATTCTGGTGTGGATGCGGATATTTTTTGGAGAAATTATGCATTGTATTCATTCTCTATATTTAATATAATGGATAAAGTTTTCTTTTTTACATCGTATTGCAATATTCAAAAATATAGAGGAGGAATGAATATGGAAAGAGATATGACAACAGGGAAGCCGGCGAAGATTCTGCTGAACTTTACGATTCCCATTTTTATAGGAAATGTGTTCCAACAGTTCTACAGCATGGCGGATACAGTGATTGTGGGGAAGTTTGTGGGGAATACGGCGTTAGCTGCCGTGGGAGCGTGCGGGACGCTTACGTTTCTGATTCTTGGATTCCTGATGGGGATGACGGCGGGATTTACCGTTGTGACTGCGCAGCACTACGGTGCAGGGAACGATAAGGCGATGCGCCGTTCGGTTGCGTCTGCGGCTATCCTTTCGCTGGTGGTTTCTGTGCTGCTAACGGCAGTGAGCATGGCGCTGATGCGGGATGTGCTGAACTGGATGAATACGCCGATGGATATGTATGATCAGGCTTATGCATATATCATGGTAATCTGCGGCGGGATTGTTGCACAGGTGTTATATAACTTGCTGGCAGGAATTTTAAGAGCAATCGGGGACAGCAAAAGACCGCTGTATTTTCTGATTCTTGCCGCGCTCCTGAACATTGTGCTGGATCTGGTATTTATCATAGTATTCCACATGGGAGCGGCGGGCGCCGCCTATGCCACGGTGATTTCGCAGGGTGTATCGGGGCTTTTGTGCCTGTTCTACATTATAAAATATGTACCGGAGCTTCATCTTCACAGGGAGGATTGGAAGGCTGACTGGAATTTGATGAAATGGCAGATGAAGATTGGGTTCCCCATGGCTTTTCAGTTTTCCATTACGGCAATCGGGACAATCGTTGTACAGACGGCATTAAATGTGTTCGGCTCTGTGGCTGTCGCCGGTTATTCTGCGGCTGTGAAGATTGAACAGATTGTGACTCAGGCCTATATTGCGCTGGGTACGGCAATGTCAACCTACTGCGCCCAGAACATGGGGGCGGGAAAGATATACAGAATCCGGCAGGGATTTCGGAGCGCCACATGGATGGGAGAGGTCTATGCGGTTTTAACAGGACTTTTGGTATTTTTCTGCGGAAAATCCATGACGGTGTTGTTTGTCTCGGAAAATGTAAGGGAGATTACGGAATATGTGGATATCAGCCTGCGTTGTGCCGCCCTTTCTTTTGTGTTTTTAGCGGTTGTCAATATTTACCGGAATGGGATTCAGGGAATGGGTTTTGGATTGCTGCCTATGACGGCGGGGATTGCAGAGCTGGTGGGAAGGAGCATGGCGGCTGTCGCAGCATCCCGGTTCGGAAGTTTTCTTGGAATCTGTCTGGCAAGCCCGGTGGCATGGATACTGGCGGCAGGATTGCTGCTGGTGATGTATTTCCGGATTATGCGTCAGTTTAAGGCAAAAGGAATGCTGGAACAGGGGGAGGCAGAAGCGGTTCCTGTGTTGAAGAAGAGATATACATAGTTAAAAGAGTTTTTTACGAAGAGGGGCTGTCAGAATGACAGCCCCCTTTTCTTGGGTAAATGTATGAGAAATGTTACTTTTTGACGTTGACGCTCTCAAACTCATCAATAATCTCCTGAGAAGGAGCCTTCGTAGCCAAGCTCACTACAATAATCATAACCAGTGACACTAAGAATGCCGGAAGCAGTTCATAGATGTCGAGGATTCCGCCTAATGGACGAACCATGTATTTCCAGATAAATACCATTGCGCCTCCTGCAATCATACCGGCAAGCGCGCCTTGAAGGGTAGTACGTTTCCAGAACAATGCACAAATCATAACGCCGGCGAATGCAGCGCCCATGCCTGCCCATGCGAAGGATACGATTCCAAATACGCTGGAGTTCGGATCTCTTGCTAAGAACAGCGCGATTACCGCTATGCCAAGGATCGTGGCGCGGGCAATGTTAAGTCCCTGTTTCTCTGTCAGCTTCTTACCGAGGAAATCCTGCACGATATTCTCGGATACGCCGGAAGCTGCAACCAACATCTGGCTGTCTGCCGTGGACATGGTAGCCGCCAGGATACCTGCAAGGATCACGCCGCCAAGGACTGCCGCCAGGACGCCGTTCTGGCTTAGCTCATTCGTAAGTGCGATGATAACACGTTCGCTGTCCTCTAACGGAGCCATGCCGCCGGCATTGACTACCGCAAGACCAACGATACCGATAAAGATTGCGATGCCCATGGCAAATGTTACCCAGATTGAAGCAACGCGTCTGGAAAGTACTAATTTCTGTTCATCTTCGATGGACATAAATCTTACCAGAATATGCGGCATACCGAAATACCCGATTCCCCATGCCAGAAGGGATACTGCCGTCAGCGGCGAATAGGGGATTGCCGTTCCTGCCACCGCGTCATGGATTGCGGAGAGGGAGAGATAGCCGGACAGCGACTTTGCATTGTCCATAACAGCGCCCATGCCGCCTGCGTTGCTCACACCAAAGGTTACGATGGAAACAAGCGCGATGGACATGACGATACTCTGGATCAGGTCGTTGGTGGCAACCGTGGTGAATCCTCCCATAATCGTATAGATTACGATAATAATTGCAAATATAATAACTCCGGTCATGTAATCCAAACCGAACAAAGAGTTGAATAGCTTACCGCATGCCGCGAATCCGGAGGCTACATACGGAACGAAGAAGATTACGATAATCACTGCGGAAATCGCGGTGATGATGTTCTTCTCATCGTGGAATCTCTTGGCAAAGAATGTGGGCACTGTGATTGCGCCGATTCTCTCGGAATACCGTCTTAATCTTCTGGATGTAAAGAGCCAGTTCAGATATGTACCGATTGCCAGGCCCGCCGCCGTCCAGAAGGCGTCCGCAAGGCCGGTCAGATAGGCGACTCCCGGAAGCCCCATTAACAGCCAGCTTGACATATCGCTTGCCTCGGCGCTCATGGCAACGACCAGCGCACCCATCTTCCTGCCGCCGAGATAGAAATCTTCACTACTGTTGTTCTTCTTCGCATTATATATGCCGACGCCGATCAGCAGACACATATAAGCAAGAATTGTACACAAAATTACAATACTAATACTACTCATAAACTGCACCTCATTCCTTTTTATTGGTTTTACTAATGCTTGGTTCTTTCCCTATGTATGCAATAGTATCATAACAAAATGTTATGTCCCCATAACGAATTGTTATGGTACATTATAGCACTTAGTTAAATTGCTGTCAATTACAGATTGAAAATTAAGAATTTAAACAATTTCGACAATTTTTGCGTATGGCATGTAATTTTGTGAATGATGTAGAATGTTGGCGGTAGTGTATTCCATTTTTTTTATTCCTATGATATAATTTATCATGGTGAATGCAAGAATGGTTTGGAAATAATTCTCGCTATGGAAAGAATAGAATAAGGAGTATGGACGGATGAAGAGAGTATTGTTGAAACTAAGTGGGGAAGCTCTCGCAGGTGATAAGAAGACGGGATTTGATGAGGCGACCTGTGTCGGTGTTGCCAGACAGGTGAAGAAACTGGTGGACGGCGGCATCCAGGTAGCGATTGTGACCGGCGGAGGCAATTTCTGGAGGGGCAGGACCAGTGAGACGATTGACCGTGTGAAGGCTGACCAGATTGGGATGCTTGCTACGGTGATGAACTGTATCTATGTATCGGATATCTTTCGTTATGTGGGGATGAAGACGGAAGTATTTACCCCGTTTGTGTGCGGCGCTTTTACTTCGTTATTCTCTAAGGACAGGGCAGTGGAAGCCCTTGAGGAGGGGAAGGTCGTCTTCTTTGCCGGAGGAACCGGACATCCTTACTTTTCCACGGATACGGGGGCAGTGCTTAGGGCCATTGAGATTGAGGCGGACGCCATGCTGCTGGCGAAGGCGATCGACGGGATCTATGACAGCGATCCTAAGGTGAACCCGGATGCGAAGAAGTATGATGAGATCTCCATCCAGGAGGTGATTGACCAAAAGTTAATGGCTGTGGATTTGACGGCTTCGATTATGTGCCTGGAGAACCGGATGCCGATGCTGGTGTTCGGGCTGAATGAAGAGAACAGTATTGTAGAGACGATGACAGGGACATTTACGGGAACCAGGGTGACGGTATAGCTGGGATTTATATTGGGCAGAATAAAGGAGGAAGCAATTATGAATGAAAGATTAAAGGTGTATGAGGACAAGATGAATAAGACCATGGCCAATCTGGATGGCGAACTGGGGACGATCCGGGCGGGGCGCGCCAACCCCAATGTGTTGAATAAGATTAAGGTGGATTACTATGGTACGCCTTCCCCGATTCAGCAGGTGGCGAATGTGTCTGTGCCGGAGGCGCGCATGATTCAGATTCAGCCATGGGAGAAGAATATGCTGAAAGTCATTGAGAAGGCGATTCAGGTTTCCGATCTGGGGATCAACCCCACCAATGACGGAAGCATGATCCGGCTGGTGTTCCCGGAGCTTACGGAGGAGCGCAGAAAAGAGCTGGTGAAGGATGTCAAGAAGAAGGGAGAGGCGGCGAAGGTCGCAATCCGCAACATCCGCAGGGACGGCAATGACGCGCTGAAGAAGCTGAAAGGGACGGAGGTTTCGGAGGATGAGATTAAGGATATGGAGACAGAGCTTCAAAAACTGACGGATAAGTTTGTGAAGGAAGTAGATAAGGCAGTGGATAATAAGTCGAAGGAAGTTATGACGGTTTAAGGAAGTCATGACGGTTTCGTGAGAGAGGGGACAGACCGAAAGCCTGTGTGTGGGTCTGTCCCCCCGTTCATGCATGAGATATCAGCGCACTTGTGGAAAGGAGAAGAGCTATGGTAATACCGCAGCATGTTGCGATTATTTTAGACGGAAACGGCCGTTGGGCGAAGTCAAAAGGGATGCCGCGCAATTACGGCCATGCCCAGGGAAGCAAGAATGTGGAGCGCATTTGTGAAGACGCCTACCGTATGGGGGTCAAGTATCTTACCGTGTATGCATTTTCCACGGAGAACTGGAACAGGCCGGGAGACGAGGTTGCCGCACTGATGAAGCTTTTGCGGAATTATATGAAGACCTGCCTGAAAACGGCGGCGAAGAATGACATGAAGATCCGTGTAATCGGCGATGTGACTAAGCTGGATGAAGATATTCGCAGCCGAATCGGGGAGCTTGAAGAAGCCACGAAGGACAACGGGGGGCTGAATTTCCAGATTGCAATTAATTATGGAAGCCGGGATGAGATTATCCGGGGAGTGAGAAGGCTTGCCAGGGATTGTGCGGACGGGAAGGTGGAGCCGGAGTCCATTGATGAGAAGCTGTTGGAGGGATATCTGGATACCCATGGCATCCCGGATCCGGATTTGCTGATTCGGACCAGCGGGGAGCTTAGGCTGTCTAATTTCCTGATGTGGCAGCTTGCGTATACGGAATTCTATTTTACGGACGTCCACTGGCCGGATTTCACGAAGGAAGAGCTGATGAAGGCGATTGAGCAGTATAACGCAAGGGACAGACGTTTCGGCGGAGTAAAGGAGGAACAGGGGCAGGATGTTTAAGACGAGGCTGTTAAGCGGGATCGTGCTGGTGATTGTGTTGGTGGCGACGGTTGGATTGGGCGGGGAGATTTTGTTTGCATTCCTTGGAGCCATCAGCCTGGTGGGCATGACAGAATTATATAAAGTAGTTGGAGTTCAGGGAAAGGTATTGGGAGCCGCCGGGTATCTGGCAGCTTTGGTTTATTATGGACTGTTGTGGTGCAGGGCTTCGGAGTATGTCACCATGCTTTCTATATTATTTCTGATTTTGCTCATGGCTGTGTATGTATTTACATTTCCGAAGTTCCGTGCGGAGCAGGTTATGACGGTATTTTTTGGCTTTTTCTATGTGGCGGTCATGCTTTCCTATGTGTATCAGACCCGCATGCTTTCAGACGGCGGTGTGGTAGTGTGGCTGATCTTCCTGAGTTCGTGGGGATGTGACACCTGTGCTTACTGTGTGGGGGTGCTGATTGGGAAGCATAAGATGGCGCCTAAGCTCAGCCCTAAGAAGTCCGTGGAAGGCGGAATCGGGGGGATTGTGGGCGCTGCGCTGCTTGGCGCGCTGTTTGCCCTTGCTGTGAACCGCTTTGGAGGAGCTTTTGTCTCGCCTGTGCATTATGCGGTGATCTGTGCTGCGGGCGGAGCTATTTCACAGGTAGGTGATTTGGCGGCGTCTGCGATTAAACGCAACCATGAGATTAAGGATTATGGGAAACTGATTCCCGGCCATGGCGGGATCCTGGACCGTTTCGACAGTGTAATTTTTACCGCGCCGGTTATCTATTACCTGGCGACGCTCTTGGCGGGGAATTTGTAGCAGGTTGTTTTATATAATGACAGGAACGGTTCCTGCATATATATAGTGTATGGGAGAGAGATGTAATGAAGAAAATAGCCATATTAGGTTCTACAGGTTCGATTGGTACGCAGACGCTTGAGGTTGTCAGGGAAAATGGCGACATTGAGGTCTGCGGCATTGCAGCGGGCAGCAATATCGGTCTGTTGGAGGAGCAGATTCGCATGTTCCGTCCGCGGCTTGCGGCAGTCTGGTCCGAGGAGAAGGCGAAGGAGCTGAAAACACGGATTTCCGATACGGATACGAGGGTAGTGTCCGGGATGGACGGACTTCTGGAGGTATCAACTCTTAAAGAAACGGAGATAATAGTGACAGCGATTGTGGGGATGATTGGGATCCGCCCCACAATCGAGGCGATCAAGGCAGGGAAGGATATTGCCCTTGCCAATAAGGAGACGCTGGTGACGGCGGGGCATATCATTATGCCGCTGGCAAAGGAAAACCATGTATCCATCCTCCCGGTGGACAGCGAGCACAGCGCCATCTTCCAGTCTTTGCAGGGAAATGAACGAAAGACGCTCCACAAGATTCTCCTTACGGCGTCTGGCGGCCCGTTCCGCGGGAAGAAGGAGGAAGATCTGCTGGAAATCCGTGTGGAGGACGCCCTCAGACATCCGAACTGGGCGATGGGGCAGAAGATTACCATTGATTCTTCTACCATGGTCAACAAGGGGCTGGAAGTCATAGAGGCGAAGTGGCTGTTCGGCGTGGATGTGGACCAGGTGCAGGTGGTGGTGCAGCCTCAGAGTATCATCCATTCTATGGTGGAATATGTGGACGGCGCGGTGATGGCGCAGCTTGGAACGCCGGATATGAAGCTGCCGATCCAGTATGCGCTGTACTATCCCAAGAGAAGGTATCTTCCGGGGGACAGGGTTGATTTCTGGAGCCTTGGGAAACTGGAATTCGAGAAGCCGGACATGGATACGTTCTACGGGCTGAAACTTGCTTATGACGCGGGACGAAAGGGTGGCACCCTGCCGACGGTCTTTAATGCGGCAAATGAGCTGGCGGTGCGCCAATTCCTGAACCGGGAGATCAAGTATCTTGAGATTGTGGAGATTATTGAGGATTGTATGCAGGTACACAGGAATATTGAAAACCCTTCTCTCCAGGAGATATTGGATACGGAGGCGGCAACTTATGACAGGATCAATAGTAGGAGGTAACTCATAATTTGGGTATTATATTAGCAATCATAATCTTTAGTTTTATCGTATTCTTTCATGAACTGGGACATTTTTTACTGGCAAAGAAGAATGGTATTGATGTAGATGAATTCGCCCTTGGAATGGGCCCGACCCTGTACTCTAAGAAGTATAAGGGGACGAAATATGCGATTCGGCTCTTCCCAATCGGTGGATTCTGCGCCATGGGTGAGGACGAGGAAGCGACGGATTCGCCCAATAATTTTAATAACAAATCTGTGTGGGCAAGGATTTCCGTGATTGCGGCGGGACCTGTGTTCAATTTTATACTGGCGTTTGTATTTGCCATCGTCCTGACGGCGATGATTGGTTATGACCGTCCTGTGGTTGGAGCCGTGGAGGAAGGGTTCCCGGCGGCAAAAGCAGGGCTTCTTGAGGGCGACAGGATTGAGCGGATGGGGGGCAAGCGGATTCACATCTTTCGGGAGATTTCCATATACAACCAGTTCCATCAGGGGGAGGACGTGGAGATTACCTACAGCCGCGGCGGGGAAAAGTACACGGTTACGCTGACTCCTAAGAAAGACGAGGAAGCGGGGTACAGCTGGCTTGGTATTACTTCCGAGGGGTATCGGAAGGCGGGCTTCTTAACGGCTGTGCAGTATGGGGCTTACTCTGTGAAATACTGGGTCAGCACGACCCTTGAGAGCCTGAAGATGCTGGTCACGGGAAAGGTCAGCATCAACAACCTGACCGGGCCGGTGGGGATTGTGGACGTGGTGGAAGACACCTATCAGGAGAGCCGGTCTTACGGAAATTTTGTCGTGCTGGTGGAGCTTCTGAATATTGCAATCATGCTGTCGGCGAACTTAGGCGTGATGAACCTGCTGCCTCTTCCGGCTCTGGACGGCGGACGGCTGGTATTTTTGTTCCTTGAGGCAGTCCGCAGGAAACGGGTTCCGCCGGAGAAGGAAGGGTATGTGCATATGATTGGGATTGTGGTGTTGATGGCGCTGATGGTGTTCGTGATGTTCAACGACATACGGAGGGTGTTTTTTTAAGTTTGTGCAGACATAGCCTTGGGAAATATTTTTAAATTATATATTGACTTAGAGTAAACTCCAGATGGTATAGTGTCTTTAGCGGATTGCCATGAAGGGTTTCTTTTTTGGCAGAGGGGTGGCTGGAAGGTTCTGGAAAGACGGGAGAAAACACTGAAAAGAAGAGGTGAAAGTTATGACCATCTCAGAAGTAAGTAAACGATATGGAATTTCACAGGATACATTAAGATACTATGAACGGGTCGGGGTTATCCCTCCGGTACGCAGAACGAAAAGCGGGGTCAGGGACTATAGTGAGGAGGACTGCGGCTGGGTGGAGCTTGCGGGATGTATGCGCGGGGCGGGGCTGCCGCTTCCGGCGTTAGCGGAGTATGTCCGGTTGAGCCGGCAGGGGGACGTAACCATTCCTGACCGGCGGGCGCTTCTGTTAGAGCAGAAGGAGCAGCTTACCGTTCAGCTTAAAGCAATCCAGAACACAATGGAACGGCTGGAGTATAAGATTTCCTGTTATGACAGAGCGATGGAGACAGGCAGGCTGGTCTGGGATTAAAGGAGGATGAAGGCTATGGTTTATAAGGAGTTTCAGGATTTGAAATTATCAGCGCTGGGCATGGGTGCAATGCGCCTTCCGCTGGTTGACGGCAAGGATGAGAACATCGACGAGGCGGCAACGGCAAAGATGGTAGCGTATGGGTTTGAAAAGGGGATTAACTATTTTGACACGGCATGGGGATATCATGGTGGGAATTCTGAGCTTGTGATGGGACGGGTATTAAGTAAATATCCAAGAGAGAAGTTTTATCTGGCGTCGAAGTTCCCGGGGTATGACCTTGCAAATATGCCTAAGGTGGAGGAGATTTTCGAGAAGCAGTTGGAGAAATGCCAGGTTTCGTATTTTGACTTCTATCTGTTCCACAATGTCTGTGAGATGAACATCAATGAATATCTGGATGAGAAATATGGAATCTATGAGTATTTGATGAGGCAGAAGGAGAACGGAAGGATTCGGCATCTGGGATTCTCAGCCCATGGAAGCTACGATGTCATCAAGCGTTTTCTGGAAGCCTATGGGAAGGATATGGAATTTTGCCAGCTTCAGATTAATTATGTAGACTGGGATTTCCAGGAAGCGAAAGCGAAAGTGGAGCTGCTGAATGAATATAAGATTCCAATCTGGGTAATGGAGCCCCTTAGGGGCGGCATGCTTGCCTCCCTTTCTGAGGAGAATACGCAGAAATTGGCCGCCCTTCGCCCTGAGGAAGAGGTTCCGGCGTGGGCGTTCCGTTTCCTGCAGTCTATTCCAAATGTAGTGGTGACTTTATCCGGGATGTCGAACTTTGAACAGCTTGAGAAGAATATACATACATTTGAGAGTGAGAAGCCGTTGAATCCGGAAGAGATGGAGACACTGCTTGGCATTGCGGACAAAATGGTAAATGGCGTGCCTTGCACGGCGTGCCGTTATTGTACGTCTCATTGTCCCCAGGGGATTGACATTCCATCCATGTTGAAGCTGTATAATGAGCATAAATTTACCGGCGGCGGGTTTATCGCGCCTATGGCGCTGATGGCTGTGCCGGAGGACAAACTGCCGTCTGCATGTGTCGGATGCAGAAGCTGTGAGGCTGTCTGCCCACAGCAGATTAAGATTTCGGAGACGCTGGCGGATTTTGCGGGAATGCTGAAGTAAGGGTAAAGGGGAATTCTTTTTGGCAATCAAATGAGGGCGCTGCAAAATAGCTATATTAGCTGTATTTTGCGGCGTCCTTCTTCATTTCCTGCTATCCATTTATTTGTATACCCAAGGGTACGAATGACTAATCATACTGCCAATAAATCGTAATTTTATTCAAATCCGGTTCATCCATATATTGATACCGTACTTCGGTAAGCCCGTACCAGTCTGCAAGGTTCTGGGCGGCAGATTTCATGACATTCTGGAACACGTCGTCATGGGCTTCTTCGTAGAGTGCGTCGCTGGCGAATTTAAGCACCGTCGGGTTCCCTCCCTTTGAGGTTACGTTATTCATCCGCATCAAGACCAGATCCGGGTCGTAGGACGTGTAGTACATATTATTCATCATGTAGTAATTCCGGTTCATTGCCGTACATGCCGGAAGTACAACGTCACGGTCAGGGGTGTGGTTTTTCATAAGTTCCGTATCGTCACAGAGCATATAATCGTAGCTGATTAACTGGAACTGGTTGGTTTCCTCCCCCTCGGAAGCCTGAAAGACCGGGTCGCCCCAGGTTACGTCCATATAGTAATAGTCTCCCTCGCATTTCACCAGATTCCACGCATGGTTCTGCCCGCCGCTGGTTGTCCCTGTTACATAGGTACAGAACACGCCGAGCTGCTCTAACAGATATTGCGCCGCTTTGGAGTACCCGGCACAGACGGAACGCTGATGGATGAACACGCTGTAAATATTCTGGTTGTCGGGGGCTTCTAAGTCGTAATCCACCGTATTTACGATATACTCATAGACATACAGGATCTTATTGTAGTCTGATTCATCCGACGGGATTCCAGACAGGCATTGGAACGCCTGCGCCTCAATCTGCGCCTTCATCTGTTCTTTTGCCTCGCCGCCATAAGTATATGTGGGCTTGAGTACCGTGTAGGGTTCTGCCCCTTCGTAGCTGGTGGCAGATATGGTGCCGTCACACCAGAAAATGTCCGGGCAGTCTTTTAAGATAAACTGGAATATCTCATTGGACCGTTCCGCGTCAGAGGAATGGATATAGATTTCCTCGGTATTTACACGGACTCCCTCCAGAATCTCACGGTAGATTAGCTTCTCTTCCTCGTCTAGCTGACGATAGTAGTACTTTTGGCCGATTTCATTTTCCTGGATTACTACTTCCTGAAATGGAATCTCCTCGGGGGCAGTCAGTTCCCGTTCAATCTCTTTTACAACGTCTGGCTTGAATCCGATGCCATAGGCGATGCTAAATGATGCAACCGCTATGCAAAACAGCCCGCCTATCATTGCAAATGCCTGTAAGCATCCCCGTTTTCTTCTTCGTCTTTTCTTCATACCTGCTCCTTGCCGTATCAGTTCTAAACAGTTCCTCTCAACCGTCGATACTCTATATTATATTCAATTTTCCCGAAATATACAATATCGGTAACGATTTCTTGCCGGACTCATATTCTAATCGCAAGAAAGTCTTTTATGAGGTATTGCTATGAATGTTATGAAAGCGACCCAGCAGGATACTCCTGATAAAGGGAAACTCAAGGTGAATCTTACGTCGGAGATTACGGCGTATCCCGTGGCTGACGCGACAATATCCATTTCTTATACGGGAGTGCCGGACAGTCAGTTAGAGAAGCTGACCACAGACTCCTCCGGGCAGACGGAGACCATTGAGCTGGATGCGCCGCCTTTGGAGTATAGTTTGGATGTGGACAATGAGATACAGCCTTATTCGGAGTATACCCTGCGGGTGGAAGCGCCGGGGTATGAGCCGGTCAGCGTCGCCGGGGCGGAGATTCTGTCTTCCGTCACGGCGATTCAGAACATATCGTTAAGCCCGTTAGAAACCACAGACCCGTCGGAGGAGATTTTTGTGATTCCTGCACATACGCTTTATGGCTCCTATCCGGCAAAGATTCCGGAGGATGAGATTAAGCCGATGAACGAGACGGGCGAGATTGTCCTAAGCAGGGTGGTGGTGCCGGAGTATATTGTTGTGCATGACGGAAGCCCAAGGGATACTACGGCGCGGAATTATTATGTGAAGTATAAGGATTATATTAAGAATGTGGCGTCTAGTGAGATTTATGCGACCTGGCCGGCGGATACGATACGGGCGAACGTGCTGGCGATTATGTCGTTTACTTTGAACCGGGTGTTTACGGAATGGTATCGTAATCAGGGATATGAATTTACGATTACTTCGTCTACTGCTTTCGACCATAAATGGATTCCAGAGAGGAATATTTTTGATACCATATCTGTGATTGTGGATGAGTTGTTTGCGGATTATCTGTCGCGGCCGAACGTGAAACAGCCGATTTTAACCCAATACTGCGACGGGAGGCAGGTGCAGTGTCCGAATTGGATGACCCAGTGGGGCAGTAAATCCCTCGGCGACCAGGGATATTCTCCCATTGAAATCCTGCGCTACTTCTACGGCGACAACATGTACATTAACACTGCAGAGGCGATTTCCGGCATCCCGTCTTCCTGGCCGGGATATAATCTGGAAAATGGCTCCAGCGGCAGCAAAGTACGCCAGCTTCAGGAACAAATCAATGTAATCGCCGGCGCATACCCTGCAATCCCCAGAGTAAATGTTGATGGAATCTACGGTCCAGCCACAACCGCGTCGGTCAGTAAATTTCAGTCCGTTTTTGGTCTGCCCGCCACAGGAATCACGGATTATAAGACTTGGTATAAGATCTCTGAAATCTACGTGGGCGTATCACGGATTGCAGAATTGGTTTGATGAAAACTTTTATAGCCGTTCCTGAAAGTACAGGGGCGGTTTTTCTTCGTACAATATATTAGCCTGATTTATGAAAATGTTGAAATCTGTCGAATAATGGTATATGATAAAATTAGTTTTTCAAAGTAGGGTTAATGAACATGGAGGAAAAATGGAAAGCGGGGAACCAGAAAAGGGAAATTATGATAAAAAGAAATGGAAAAAAATAATTGATACTACTCAAAGTAATTACGCAAATATGATAAAAAGGCTGAGCCGCAAACAAAAAGTTTCTAATTTTGTCTTAATATATTATAGTATATTTTTAATAATTAATACGTTGACGGCAAAATATTTTCCTGATTTTTTTGATTCGAGTTTGGCTGAATATTTTGGGATAATATTATCAGTTGTAATGTTAGCATATTCGTTAATAAATAACAGCGCTAATTATGCTGTCCGTATTTCCAATGTGGAGGAAGCTCTTAATAAATTAAAGACAATAAAAAGAGATTTAGCTAATGATAACTTGCAGGAATGTATTAAAAAATATAATAAAATTACGGACACTACTGAGCGGCGGGAAGACGTTGATTTCTTTGTTACGGTAAAACATTTATGTAAAGAATTTGGAATTAATTGGCTTACGAAACAACATAAAAAGAAAATCAGTAAACCCAAAGGGGAGGAGGAATTAGAGGAATATAATAATCAAGAAAAAGTTGTGAATAATTATATAAGTGAAATTAATGTGGTGGTTGAAGAAGGAAAAATAATATTTGAAAGCCTTTGGGAGTTTGTACTATTTGTAGTACCAATCATAATTTTTATCTTATGTATGGGTGCGTCTCCGAATGGATATACAAAAATACAATCTTTTTTATCTTAAAGTGGGAGATAATTATCCGAATAAATTCTCTTTACACGCCAAGCCGTTACTGCTATAATTAAGTCAATACGCAAAAAGCGTGTGCAGGTCATTGACCTGTTGGTTGACAGACAATTATTTTGAGTGGACAAAGGAGTCCAAGAGTCTATCCGGAACCTGTTATAAGAGTCATTTCGGAGAGGATGGTATGTATAATAAGGCAGTTGTGCATGCACATACTGCCTTTTTTGCGGAGACGCAGGAGTAATTGACGGCTATTTCTGCTTGGCCAGGGCAAGAATATACAATTTAAGAAAGGAACAGGTATACATATGAAAGCATTTCTGATATTGGAAGACGGAACAGTCTTTACGGGGACAAGCATCGGTTCCCCGAGGGATATGGTCAGCGAGATTGTGTTCAACACTTCGATGACAGGTTATCTGGAAGTATTGACAGACCCCTCCTATGCCGGACAGGCCGTGGTGATGACGTACCCCCTGATTGGGAATTATGGTATTACGCCGGATATGGAGTCTGATCGTGCATGGCCGGACGGCTATATTGTGCGGGAAATCTCAAGGATGCCCAGCAACTTCCGTTGCCAGGGAAGCCTTCCGGATTTCCTTTGCAGGCAGGATATTCCGGGAATCGCCGGAATCGATACCCGTTCCCTGACCAAACGTCTGCGCGAGAAGGGCACGATGAACGGCATGATTACTACCAATGAGAACTACGACTTACACGAGATTTTGCCGGAATTAAAAAGATACCAGATTGGAGACCCAGTATCCGAGGCGACCTGTAAGGAACAGTATGTACTGCCGGGGGACGGACCTAAGGTTGCCCTGCTGGATTTTGGCGCGAAAAAGAATATCGCCCGCTCTTTGAATCAACGTGGCTGTGAAGTAAGGGTCTACCCTGCCCATACGCCCGCAGAGGAAATCATAGCGTCAAATCCAGATGGGATCATGCTGTCCAATGGACCGGGGAATCCGGAGACCAATGTATCTATTATAGAAGAAATCCGGAAACTATATGACACGGATATCCCGATTTTTGCCATCTGCCTTGGCCATCAGCTCATGGCACTTGCCAAGGGCGGCAAGACATATAAGTTAAAATACGGGCACAGGGGCGGAAACCATCCGGTGAAGGATTTAGAGACCGGACGTGTCTACATCTCTTCCCAGAATCACGGTTACGCCGTGGATGCTGCCAGCATGGATCCGTCGGTTGCAAGAGAGGCATTTGTCAACGTCAACGACGGGACGAATGAAGGGTTTGCCTATGAGGGAAAGAAGATTTTCACCGTACAGTTCCATCCGGAGGCCTGCCCAGGCCCTCAGGATACCGGCTATCTGTTCGACCGGTTTCTGGAAATGATGAAAGGAGCGTAAATTATGCCAAAGAATAACGCAATTAAAAAGGTTCTGGTCATTGGTTCCGGTCCGATTGTCATCGGGCAGGCGGCGGAGTTCGACTATGCCGGTACACAGGCATGCCGCTCCCTGAAGGAGGAAGGGCTTGAGGTAGTGCTCCTTAACTCTAACCCGGCAACCATTATGACGGATAAGGATATCGCAGACCATGTGTACATTGAGCCGCTGACCGTAGAAGTAGTAGAGCAGTTGATTTTAAAAGAGAAGCCGGACAGTGTTCTTCCGACCCTGGGCGGGCAGGCGGCGCTGAATCTTGCCATGGAGCTTGAGGAAAATGGATTTTTAAAAGAACAGGGCGTAGCCCTCATCGGTACTACGTCTGAGACCATACGGAAAGCGGAAGACCGTCTGGAATTTAAGACCACTATGGAGAGAATCGGAGAGCCATGCGCGGCGTCCCTTGTGGTGGAATCTGTGGAAGAAGGCGTGAGATTTGCCGAGGAGATTGGTTATCCCGTCGTACTCCGCCCGGCGTATACCCTTGGAGGCAGCGGCGGCGGTATTGCACAAACCAGGGAAAAGCTCATGGAGATTCTGGAAAACGGGCTGCGCCTTTCCCGGGTGGGACAGGTACTGGTGGAGCGGTGCATCGCCGGATGGAAAGAGATTGAGTATGAGGTGATGCGGGATTGCAAGGGAAACTGTATCACGGTCTGCAATATGGAGAATATCGACCCGGTAGGCGTACATACAGGAGACAGTATCGTTGTGGCGCCCTCACAGACCCTTGGGGATAAAGAATACCAGATGCTTAGGACATCAGCCCTTAACATTATCAGTGAATTGAATATCACCGGAGGATGTAACGTGCAGTATGCATTGCATCCTGAGACGTTTGAGTACTGTGTAATCGAGGTGAATCCCCGTGTCAGCCGTTCTTCCGCGCTGGCATCCAAGGCGACAGGCTATCCTATTGCCAAGGTGGCGGCGAAGATCGCCCTTGGATATACGCTGGATGAAATCAAGAATGCAGTCACGAAGAAGACCTATGCCAGTTTTGAACCCATGCTTGACTACTGTGTGGTGAAGATCCCAAGACTGCCCTTTGACAAATTCATCAGTGCAAAGCGCACCCTGACCACGCAGATGAAGGCGACAGGGGAGGTCATGAGCATTTGCGACAATTTTGAGGGGGCGCTGATGAAGGCGATCCGTTCTTTGGAGCAGCATGTGGACAGCCTGATGTCCTATGATTTCTCACATCTTGACGAGGAAGAACTGTTGGAAGAGCTGGCGGTGGTGGATGACACCCGCCTCTGGAAGATTGCCGAGGCAGTACGCAGGGGCATTTCCTATGAGGCGATTCACAGGATTACGAAGATTGACCTGTGGTTCATCGATAAGATTGCTGTTCTCGTGGAAATGGAGCAGAAGCTTGGAGATAGAGAATTAGACGAGGAATTACTTAGAGAGGCGAAAAGGCTGGAGTTCCCGGACGGGGTGATTGCAAGGCTTAGCGGAAAGACGGAAGGACAGATTCGTGATATGAGGCGCAGGTTTGGGATTACTGCGGCTTACCGGATGGTGGATACCTGCGCGGCGGAATTTGCGGCGGAGACGCCATATTACTATTCTGTGTTCGGCAGTGAGAACGAGGCAAGCGGGGACAAAAAAGAGAATACAGACATGGAGAGGAAAAAGAAGGTTCTGGTACTCGGTTCCGGGCCAATCCGGATCGGACAGGGAATTGAGTTTGACTTCTGCTCCGTACACTGCACCTGGGCATTTTCTAAAGAAGGATATGAAACTATCATCGTAAACAACAATCCGGAAACAGTAAGCACGGATTTTGATATTGCGGATAAGCTGTATTTCGAGCCGCTGACTCCGGAGGATGTAGGGCATATCGTGGATTTGGAGAAACCGGACGGTGCGGTGGTCCAGTTCGGCGGGCAGACGGCAATCAAACTGACGGAATCTCTGATGAAGATGGGCGTCCCAATCCTTGGTACTTCTGCGGAAAATGTAGACGCGGCAGAAGACAGGGAATTATTCGATGAGATTCTGGAAAAATGCGGCATCCCAAGGCCAAGCGGCGGCACGGTATTTACCGCCGGTGAGGCAAAAGAGGTGGCGAACCGGCTCGGCTATCCGGTATTGGTAAGGCCCTCCTATGTACTCGGCGGACAGGGAATGCAGATTGCCATCAATGACCACGACGTAGAGGAATTTATGGGAATCATTAACCGGATTGCGCAAGACCATCCGATTCTTGTGGACAAATATCTGCAGGGAAAGGAGATAGAAGTGGATGCCGTCTGCGACGGGGAAGACATCCTGATTCCCGGTATCATGGAACATATCGAACGGGCGGGAATCCATTCCGGCGACAGTATTTCCGTATATCCGGCGAAAAGCATTTCCGAGAAGACGAAACGTACCATCGAGGATTATACACGGAAACTGGCACAGTCGCTGCACGTCATCGGACTGATTAATATCCAGTTCATCGTGTGCGGGGAGCAGGTCTACGTCATAGAGGTAAACCCAAGGTCCAGCCGGACGGTTCCCTATATCAGTAAGGTGACGGGAATACCGATTGTGCCGCTGGCCACAAAGGTAATCATCGGACGGAAGATAAGAGACCTTGGGTATACGCCGGGATTGCAGCCGGAGGCGGATTATTTCGCGGTAAAGATGCCGGTATTCTCCTTCGAGAAAATCCGCGGGGCGGATATAAGCCTTGGGCCGGAGATGAAGTCCACGGGGGAATGCTTAGGGATTGCCTGGACATTTGACGAGGCGCTGTATAAGGCATTCTTAGGCGCCGGGATTCGTCTGCCTAAGCACAAGAATATGATTCTCACCGTGCGGGAGGAGGATAAGGAAGAGGCGGTGGAAATCGGGCGTAGATTCCAGAAAATCGGCTATCGCATCTTCGCCACAGAGGGGACTGCGGACGCGCTGAAGCGCGGGGGCGTGAAAGCGAACATGGTCAGAAAGATTGAGCAGGAGTCCCCGAACCTTATGGATCTGATTCTGGGACACAAGATTGACCTTGTCATCGACACGCCGCAGCAGGGAGCAGACCGGGCGCGGGACGGATTCGTAATCCGCAGGAATGCCATTGAGACAGGAGTGAATGTGCTGACGGCGATTGACACTGCGAAGGCGCTGATTGCAAGCCTTGAGAATACGGATATCAGGAAATTAACGTTAGTTGACATTGCAAAGATATAAGCGCAGGATGGAATAGAAGATGAAAGATAAAGCGACATCGAAGTAAAAATGATGTTGCTTTATTTTTTTTGCAGATTGAAATCATTTTCTTATTATAGTACGTTATCTATCATAGGGGACGCCCGAATGTATTCATTTCCTCAGGAATTCTGTTGATACCTGTGTTACAGGGATAAACAGTTTATGTATCGTAGAGGAGCATGCTCACACAAGGAGGAAGAATTTTGACGCGTGAAAATGAATTGCTGCACCGGCTCAGGCAGGGGGATGCATCGTGTTGGGAAGAGCTGGTGTCCATGTATTACGAGGATATCCTGAGATACTGCGTCTACCATTCGCCGGACATGGAGTCTGCACGGGATGCAGTCCAGGAGACATTTCTCAAGGTTATCCGTTATTTCCCGCAGTACCGGGACAGAGGGAAGTTCCGGGGATTTTTGTATAAGGTGGCATCTAATACTTGTACGGATTTGTGGAGGCAGAGAAAGGCCGTAGAGCTGCCGGAAGATGTGGAATTTCTGGAAACCGGATTTGCAAGATCGGAATCTCAGGTGAATTTTCAGTATATGGTGCGGAATCTTCCGGAAGAATTGAGGGAGATTGTGTACCTGAAATTTGCACAGGAGCTGACGCTTAGGGAGATTGCCATGGTGACGGAACAGCCTATGCGGACGGTGCAGTCCAGGCTTAGGAGAGCATTGAAGATGATGAAATGTGAGATGGAAGGAGAGGTGTGAGGTATGAGGGGAAACCTGCAGGAAGAATTGAAAATTGCTTTACAGATTGACGCTGACGTCCGGACGCATAAAGAAGAACTCTTGCTATTGATAGGAAATATGCAGGCCATGCAGAGGAAGAAGAAAAGAATCGGATTCATTGAATTCATACTCCGGCAGATTCGGTTTATGGGTAAGAATTTATGGCTGACACAGGGAGCGGCTGCATTTGCCATGTTCGGGATAGGGTATCTATCGACGGGCAAAGATATCGAAGGCTTATGTATCCGCCATATTCCTCTGCTTTTGGGGGTTTTTGCGATTATGCAGGTGATGGCTTCTATACCCCTTCTTTTGACGTCGTACCGCTATCAGATGCATGAGATTGAGATGGCGTCGCGAATCTCGCTTCCAAGGCTTCTTATGGCAAAGCTGATAATCCTTGCTGTGGAATACCTGGCGGTTTTTGTATTCTGCGTAGGCCTGTCAGTGGGTATGGCGGGCATGCCTGCCGTGAGCCTTGCCGTGTATTTTGTCTTTCCTTTGCTTGCGGCATGTACGGGATGCGTGCAGATTATCAGGCATACGGAGGGATGGGAGGAAGTGGCCGGAAGAGTCGGTGCGTGTGAGGGGTACTGTGTCTGCCTTGGGGCTGTATTCATTGTCTTGTATGGCATGAAGCCGGTTCTTTACGGCAATGTCAGGTTATGGATGCTGCTTATGTCAGGCCTGTTTCCGCTGTTTATCCTGTCAGTCGGCAGGTGGGTGAAGGAGAGCGGGGAAGTCGGAGAAAGATTCATGTAAAGTAGGAGGGTTATATGGAACTGGAAATTTGTGGAATTACGAAACAATATAAGGATAAATGCGCTGTTGACGGCGTGACGCTTACCCTTACCCCCGGAGTATGGGGACTTCTGGGCGCCAACGGGGCAGGGAAGACGACGTTAATGCGTATGATTGCCGGAATCCAGCGCCCCACATCCGGGAGCATTCGGTATGACGGAATCGAGATTGGCACGTTAAAGGAGGCTTACCGGGATATTTTCGGATATCTGCCTCAGGAATTCGGATTTTACCCGGGATTTTGTGTACAGGATTATCTGGAATACATTGCCGCGTTAAAGGGATTGACGAAGGAAGAGACGAAGGAACGGATCGGGACGCTTCTTGAGCGGGTATCCCTTTCCAAAGTCAGGAACAAGAAGATATCCAGGCTATCTGGCGGCATGAAACGGCGGGTCGGGATTGCACAGGCGCTGCTCAATGAACCGGAGGTGTTGGTGCTGGATGAGCCTACCAGCGGGTTAGACCCAGGGGAGAGGGTGAAGTTCCGCAACCTTTTGTCGGAATTTGCCCATGACAGGATTGTGCTGATTTCTACCCACATTGTGTCGGATATTGAGTATATCGCAACCTGCAATGCGATTATGAAAGACGGGAAGATTATTGCCACAGGAAAGACGGAGGAACTTGTCCGGATGGTGGCGGGAAAGGTCTGGTCAACAAGTATGGACGGGCGGGAGCTTGGGGTGTATGAACACAGGGTTTCCGTGGTAAATGTCTATAATGAAGAAAATGGTGATGTGAAGGTGCGGTATCTTGCTGACAAACCGGTGATTCCCGGCTCTGTGGGCGAGGAGCCCCGGATGGAAGATTTGTATCTGTGGCTGTTTCCGGAGAGTTCCGGGGAGGATGCATAATCTGAAATAAACGATTTGATTCAGTAGTATACAAATTAAGGAGAAACAAAGATGAGACGATTAATATATTTGGAGTGGAAGCGTATCATCACGACCAGGACTACTTGGGTCTTGCTGGCAGTGATCATACTTTTGTCGGCAGTGATGGCATATTTCCCCATATCATTTGTTAAAACGGAGGAGATAGATGAAGAGGGGAATTTACATTTATTGGAAGGAAAGGCGGCGATCGAATGCCTGAAACAGAAGGAAGCGGGAATCAACGGGGAGATTACTGAGGAGGAGTTTTGTCAGGCAATCACGGTGTTTCAGGAATGTTACCGGGAATATGGCGCGATCTTTCCGCCGGAGATGCCAAGGGAGGAATATGTAAGGAGGATAGAACCGGTTCTTCCTGTGCTGAATCTGGCAGCGGCTGTGTTGACGCCGGAGGGTGTCGGCCTGTATACCATGACAGACGCGGATCTTGCGTTAAAGGATGCGTCCCGGTTTTATGAACAGTATCGGGAAAGGCTGGCATGGCAAGGGAAAACGGATGCCGAGCAGGAGAAGATCCGGGAAATGAGCAAAGATATCAAGATGCCCTTTACCTATATTTCGGGATATGAGATATCCTCTTTTGAATACCTGACCCTCTATGCGCTGTTGATGATGATGGCGTTTGTGGTAATTATTTCGCCTGTATTCTCAGCGGAATACCAGACAGGGGCAGATAGTATCCTGCGCTGTACGAAGTTTGGAAGGCTGAATCTGGCTGCGGCGAAGATTGTGACGTCGTTAATGGTATTTGCAGTGACATTTTTCATCGGGATGGGAGTGTTCCTTGGGATTACAGATCTGGTGTTTGGCGTGGAGGGATTAAAGGCGTCCATACAGACGGTGTGGGGAGTCTTCGAGATTCCGGCGTTTACGGCTGGACAGACTCAGGCGGCAGTCGCGGCGGGACAGTTTTTGTCCATTCTTGCCATGGGGTACTTGGAGCGGCTTTGGTGGAGATTCCGCTGTTCTTGTTTCTTGCTGTGAGGAGTTATTGCAGGCGGGAGAGCGTGTAGGCAGAGCAATATTGGCGGGCTGCAGCGGAAGAGGGGATGGAGTGGATATGTCGATACATTATATGTCTGATATAATGGCCTGGGAATATCTCTTCGATGGTTTTACCATCAGCGTTACAGCCAGAATAACCGCCGCCGTTATCCCCAAGCTGAGCGGGTACACCTGCATGATCGTCGTGAAGGATGGCGCCTGTCGGAACACGGTGAAGATCCATGTGAGCCGCACACCGCAGATTCCGACCACCGCACAGGCTGCCGGGATGAATGAAACGCCAAAGCCTCTCAGATACCCTGACAGATTCTCCTGTGCAAAACTGAACATATAAGCAAAGAAGATGTATTCCAGTCGGATTCTTCCAGCCGCGATCACATCCGGGTCTGTATTGAAGATAGAAAGCAAAGGAGTACTGAACAGTAGAATCAGTATGCTGGACACTGCGGTACTCACAAAGCTTTGCAGCAGGCAGAGCTTCAGCACTTTCCTACATCGGTCTCCTTTTCCTGCTCCATAGTTCTGGCCGACAAATGTCGTACACGCCTGCCCGAAAGAATTCATGATGTAGAAGGAAAATACTTCCAGATTAAAAGCCGCTGAAGATGCAGCCATGATTGTGGTCCCAAGGCTGTTGACCGCCGACTGGATAATCAGGTTGGCGAAGGAAAAAATCATTCCCTGTATGCCTGCAGGAATCCCGATCTTTAGGATCTGGCTTAGTACATGCCCATGTACCCGCAGGTTTCGGGGATTGATCCGGATTGCCAGTTCTGTCTTCATCAATGACGCGAATAGGATGATTGAACTGATGAGATTAGAAAGTACCGTCGCCGTCGCGACCCCGTCCACATCCATTCCAAGCCCCACGACAAAGAAAAGGTTCAGGACGACATTCAGAATGCCGGAAACTACCAGCGCGGCCAGAGGTGTCTGGGTGTTTCCGCAGCTTCGGAAAATTGCAGCTTCAAAATTATAAAGCAGAATCACCGGCATCCCTGCCAGATAAATCCGCAGATATTTTACTGCCAGCGGATATACATCTCCCGGAACATCCAGCATTTTTACGATCTCAGGAGCCAGAAACTCTCCCAAAACCGTAAGGAATACGCCCCCGAGCAAAGCTACGACTACCGATGTATGTACTGCTTTTGAAATATTTTCGTTATCTTTCTGACCGATAGATTTTGCGATAATAACGTTGCTCCCCAGAGAAATACCAACGAAAAGATTGACCAGCAATCCGATGACAGGCGCGTTGCTTCCCACAGCCGCCATAGCCTCCTTGCCGGAAAAATGTCCGACTACCGCCAGATCCGCTGCATTAAAGAGTTGCTGCAAAATCCCTGTTACCGCAAGCGGTATCGCATATTTGATGATCTTATCTCCTAACGAGCCATTTACCATGTCCATACTATTTCCCAAGTAAACCCCTTCTTTCTCCAAATTATCATGGCACGGTCTTACTGTCCGGGCGGCTGCACCAACAACGCCGGCACAGGTCTGTACTAGATGCCTGCAGCACCCTCTAAAATTGAATTATATTACATTAAATACCAGGTTTCAATATATTTGGGGAAAAAGAACGAAAGGTAATATCCCAAGAAATTCTTAATAACTGTTCATGATATCTTAGGAAAAAATCAACGGAATAGCAAAGTATAAAAAAGGTACATCTTTTATGATAAAGAATAAGAAGACCAACAAGGAGGAAAAAGTAAAATGGGTAATTCTAAGACGGATATGACGGGCAGGACGATTGCCGTATTCTTCGGAGGATGTTCCACTGAGTATGAAGTTTCTTTGCAATCGGCATGTTCCGTGATTCAAAATATTAATTTAGAGAACTATCATCTGGTTCTGGTGGGAATTGACCGTGATACTGGGAAATGGTTCTGGTATCGTGGCAGTGTCGATGCGATTTCGAGAGACTGCTGGCAGACGAAGGAGGACTGTACGCCGGTATTCCCGTCCGTTGACCGAACAGTTCACGGTATCTGTTATCTGGAGGGAGCTGAATTAAAAAATATTTCTTTGGACGGGGCGCTTCCGATTCTGCACGGGAAGAACGGAGAGGACGGGACGCTTCAGGGGATGTTGGAACTGATAGGCGTCCCTGTGATTGGATGCGGCATGTTAAGCTCCGCGTTATGTATGGACAAAGAGCTGGCGCATCAGATTGTCCGGATGGGCGGGATTCGGGCGGCAAAGTCTGCAGTAATCGGGTATTTCGGGGAATTTCCACAGGAACGGGCAGAAGAAGCAGAGGGAAAGGAACAAGAAAGTCTCTTTGCAGATGGACTTTGGCAGAGCGATGGGGCGGGAGATTTTCGTAAATCTGCAGGGAAAGAGGAAATCTGTGAGAAAGCTAGGAAGATAGGGTATCCTCTGTTCGTAAAACCTGTCCGATCCGGGTCTTCTTTTGGGATTACGAAAGTGCAGTGTGAGGAACAGTTGATTCCGGCAATCCTGGAAGCGTTCCGGCATGATTCCACGGTAATTTTGGAAGAAATGATTGAGGGGTTTGAGGTGGGGTGTGCCATACTTGGCACGGATGAACTGGTGATTGGCGAGGTGGATGAGATTGAATTGTCCGACGGTTTTTTTGACTACACGGAGAAATATACATTGAAGACATCAAGCATCCATGTTCCGGCACGGATTACGCCTAAGAAGGCGAAGGAGATTCAGGAGACGGCCCTTAGGATTTATCGTATGCTTAGGTGTACCGGGTTTGCAAGGGTCGATATGTTCCTTACGCCGGAGGGGGAGATCTATTTTAACGAGGTGAACACCATACCGGGTTTTACGTCCCACAGCCGATATCCCAATATGCTGAAAGAGGCGGGGATGGCGTTTGGTGAAGTGGTGGATCGTTTACTCATGTAAGTATCCTGATTATGGACGGAGAGGTAACAGTGAAGCCGGAAGGCTGAACTGTTACACGGAGAGATGAAGATGGAAAAATTTGTATTGACAAAAGAACATACATACAGCGGCAGCCTGATTCTGGTGACACCGGATTTCTCTTTAAAAAAGGAGCCGGAAATCTGGGAAATGAAGTCTGTTTTCAAAGAGACAGGAACGGGTGGGAGTTCGGAAGATATGAAAAGATCAACGTTGCGTCCGACTCCCGGACAGCCGGACGTTCTGCTTAGGAAAGAGGTTGTAAATGCATTACTAAGACTGCTTGCTGACATTGGATGTAAGGAGGAAATTGCCGCAGTCAGCGGATTTCGGACGCAGCAGGAACAGCAAGAGATATGGAATGATTCCATGAAACAAAATGGAGAAGCATTTACCCGAAAATTCGTTGCAGTACCCGGACACAGTGAGCATCAGAGCGGATATGCCATAGATTTGGCGGAGAATGGGGAGGAAATTGATTTTATCTGTCCTAAATTCCCCAATTTTGGAATCTTCCAAAAATTTCGGGAGAGGATGGCAGATTTTGGGTTTGTGGAACGCTATGTCTCGGGGAAGGAAATGATTACAGGGATTGGGATTGAGCCTTGGCATTTCCGTTATGTGGGCTATCCCCATTCCGTGATTATGGCTGACAGGGGTATTACGCTAGAGGAATATATCGGGTTCCTGAGAAAAGAGACGGGATGGGGGTATCCTTATATTTTCCGGGACGGTGCAGATTGGATTGAGATATCCTGCCTTTCTTTGGAAAATGGGCAGGAGAGAGTCCTTGAAATGCCGGATACGGCAGTGTATCAGGTATCGGGAACCAACGAAGGATGTGCCGTCGTCAGTGTGTGGAGGAAAAACGCGTGAGAAACAGGGAGGGACAGTATGTGTTACGGCAAAAATATGGTTTTCAAACAGAACGGTTCTGTTGCAGGAAAAAATACGGATAGACAGAAAGGACGTGCGTGGATTGAGTTAAATATGGACAATCTTGCCCATAATGTGAAGGAGTTTCGGAACATTCTGCCTAAGGGCTGTGCGTTAATGCCGGCAGTCAAGGCGAATGCATACGGCCATGGCGTGAGACAGATCGGGCAGGCATTGGCAGAGATAGGAATTCAGGATTTTTGCGTGGCGTCTGCCGGTGAGGCTGTGGAACTTAGGAATGCCGGGATTACGGGACAGATTTTGATCTTGGGATATACGCCGCCTTGCCAGTTTGAAGATTTGGTGCATTATCATCTGACACAGACGGTAGTGGATCTGCCGTATGGACGGTTATTGAACGACTTTGGGCGTCCGGTTTTGGTTCATGTGGGAATTGACACAGGGATGCGCCGTCTCGGGGAGCGCAGTGAGGATATGGAAAATATCTTTAAAATTTGGGAACTTGGGAACCTGGACATTAGAGGGGTGTATTCTCATCTGAGCGTACCGGATGGAATTTCCAGGGAAGAGATTGCGTTTACCAGAAAACAGATTGCAGAATTTGAGACCGTGATGTCGGCGCTTCACAGGAACGGAATCGGTGGTTTCCAGACCCACTTGCAAGGGAGCTATGGTGTCCTAAATTATCCGGAGCTTAATAGGTTTGACTATGCCCGGGTTGGGATTGCGCTTTACGGCGTTCTAAGTCTGCCGGGAGACAGGATTGGGGCTGAGGTAACACTAAAGCCTGTGTTGTCCCTGAAAGCGAGGGTTGCCTGTGTGAAGCAGCTTCATGCGAAAGAGCCGGCTGGATATGGACTTTCTTTTACAGCAAAGCGGGAGATGAAGATTGCTGTCGTTTCTATAGGATATGCGGATGGGATTCCGAGAGAATTGTCCAATAAGGGATATGCGTTGATACATGGATACCGGGCAGATATCATCGGACGTGTTTGTATGGATCAACTGCTTCTGGATGTGTCAGGGATCAGGGATGTGTCTGCCGGGGACGAAGCGGTATTTATCGGAAAGAGTGGGGAGCAAACGATATCAGCCTGTGAGGTGGCAGAGTGTGCGGGGACGATTTCCAATGAGATCTTGAGCAGACTGGGAAACAGGGTGGAGCGGGTTTTGAGTGTGTAGAGTGTGCGGCGTAAGTTTTCATCGCATTTCATAGATTTTTGTGTTATACTGTTATCTAAGTGCAGCCGTAGTTTCTGCGGCTGCATTATAGTGTGAGGAATCATCAGGAAGGTTTTCTTCTGTAGGGTTCCGGATTCAAATTTTATGGAGACAGGAGTGATGATATGCCGGTAATCCGACCTTTTAAATGTGTGCGTCCGGCGAAGGACAAGGTTTCTGCCATTGCCGCGCTTCCTTATGACGTGTATAACCGAAAAGAAGCGAAAGAGGTTGTTAAGAACAACCCTCTCTCATTTTTGAAGATAGATCGCCCGGAGACGCAGTTTTCGGACGATGTGGATATGTATTCCCCGGAGGTGTACGTCCGTGCAAGACAGACGCTTGAGGAGATGATGGGGGATGGCTCGTTTGTGGCAGATGAGGAAGTCTGTTTTTATTTGTACGCTTTGACCTATGAAGGAAGGAGTCAGACGGGAATCGTGGGATGCGCGTCGGTTGACGACTATCTTAACGGGGTGATCCGCAGGCATGAGAATACGAAGGAAGACAAGGAGCAGGATCGGATTCGCCATGTGGATACGATGAACGCCCAGACCGGGCCAATCTTTCTTGCCTACCGCAGTTTGCCAGAGCTTGAGCGGATAATCCGGAAAACGAAGGAAGAAAAACCGCTTTTTGATTTTACGTCGGAGGACGGTATTTTACATCAGGTGTGGAAGATTGGAGCGGATTCTGAGGAAGCCTTGAGGATTAAGGAGGCTTTTTCTCATATAGGGTGCGTCTATATTGCAGACGGGCATCACCGGGCGGCATCGGCTGTTAAGGTGGCGCTCAAGCGCCGTAAGGAATCTTTGGGGTATGACGGGACGGAAGAGTTCAACTACTTTCTGTCGGTGTTGTTTCCGGCAGAAGAACTTAGGATATTTGACTATAACCGTGTCGTGAGGGCGCAGGATGGGGTATCGCTTGAGAACATTCTGGAAGGCATTAGAAAGCATTTTTATATAGAAGAAAATCCCACTGTTTTCCGGCCGAGGCGTAAGGGTGAGATTGGAATGTACGGCGGCGGAAAATGGTATCGGCTGACGGCCCACGAGAATCTGTATACAGGGGATCCGGTGGATGATTTAGATGTGTCTATCTTGCAGGATAAGATTTTGGAACCGCTGTTTGGAATCCAAAATCCTAAGGCAGACCCGAGGCTTTCATTTGTCGGGGGAATCCGTGGACTTAGGGAATTGGAGCGGCTTTCCGACGAAGCGGCGGATATGGCGGTTGCATTTTCCATGTATCCGACTTCTATGGAAGAACTGCTTGCCGTAGCGGATTGCGCAAGGCTGATGCCGCCCAAATCTACTTGGTTTGAACCCAAATTAAGGAGCGGATTATTCATACATATGTTTTGATAAACATTCCTTTTTGAGGATTTTTTTGAAAAAAAGCGCAATTATGGGACTTACATCCATAGTTGATATTTTGTTGACAGACTTATGAAGTTGTGATACCATACCCTTCGTTGCACAATACATGTAACAAATTTGTAATAATTGTAATAAAGTTGAAATTATTGAATATACTTTATTAAAACAATGTTCATGTATTGTAACAATAGGAGGGTAGTATTTATGATAAAAAACAAAAAAATTAATTCGGTGATTGCAGTGGTTTCCGCGTGTTCTCTGATGACGGTGGGATTTACCAGTGAGGCGGCATCCGCGCAGCCGGAGGCCAGTCTGGCAATGAATATGAGGGATGCGCAGCAGATTGTGAAGATGCATCGGGACACCCTTCAGGTTACGCCGGATACGCTTATGGTTTCAACGAAGGATAAGATAGAGGCAGAACAGAGGCAGAAGATTGAGGAGGTTGAGCGTAGGGAACGGGAAGCAAAAGAGAAGGCGGAACGGGAAGCAAAGGAGAAAGCAGAACGGGAAGCGGCAGAGCTTCAGTCACAGTATCAGGAATTGATGGCGTCCATTATCTTCTGTGAAGCAGGAAACCAGCCCTATGAAGGTCAGGTTGCAGTAGGTGCGGTAATCATGAATCGAGTAAGGAGCAGCGCTTATCCAAACAGTATCGAAGCAGTGATCTATCAGGCAGGGCAGTTCGGCCCGGCGTCTACCGGCTGGCTTGACAGGGTCAGAAGCAGTCGCGGGTATACGGCGACAGCCATGCAGGCGGCAAACGATGCATTGGCAGGGGCGAATCCCATCGGCGGATGCCTGTATTTCGATCAGGGTGGATACGGGATGAGGATTGGGGCGCATTATTTCCATTAAACATGTACATTTTAGAATTCAGCCGTTCAAACCGGCTTTCTAAGCAGGTTTGTGACGGCTGAAATGTTGTATCTGGCATGCATTACGGGAAGCCCTGTGGGTATCCCTTAATGGACAGAAACCGTCTGCCTCGAAGAGGCATATATTACAGAATTTTCTTAGGGCATAGGATTTTATAATAAACTGCCGAATATGCGCTCAGCGATAAGACAGCCTTACCGTCCTTTAATTCAATGTCTGTTAAATCATATTGCTGTGTGCCGGCATATTCCTGTGCATCGCTTGCCAATAAGAGGGTCAGCCTTTCAGCTTCTTTTAGTTCAATCTCATATTCTTCCTGTTCCTGGTCAGAAAAATTAAAAACAGCCAGAATCCGTTCTTTTTCCCCAATCCGTTCAAAGGCATAGATACACCGCGCTTCCTGATGGCAGTCAATCCAGTGGAAACCTTCTGTCTCGTAGTCTTTCTCGTACAATGCCGGATGTTCCAGATAGATCTGGTTTAAATCTTTCATAAACCGATGGAAGGCGTCGTGAATCGGAAAGGAGAGGATATCCCAGTCCTGCTCCCGTTTTTCGTCCCATTCCCGGAGCTGTCCGAATTCATTGCCCATGAAATTCAGTTTCTTGCCTGGATGGGCGTACATATACATATAGAAAGCCCTTGCCTGAGGGAATTTCTCGTCATAGTCTCCATGCATTTTCTGCATGATGGTCGCTTTGCCGTGGACGACTTCGTCGTGGGAGAGGGGCAGCAGGAAGGCGTCATTATAATAGTACATCATGGAAAAAGTCAGCTTGTGGTAGCTCTCCGGGCGGTATTCTGGGCCGGTACGAAAATAATCCAGCGTGTCATTCATCCACCCCATGTCCCATTTGTAGTCGAATCCAAGTCCGCCTTCATTGACCGGACGGGTGACGCCTGGGTAGGAAGTGGAGTCCTCGGCAGACAGCATGGCGGCGGGGTGCAGTTCTTTCAGGCCCCGGTTCATCTCGCGGATAAAGTCAACGGCTGTGTTATTCACGCCTCTTGCCGGCTCGCCCTGCCAGTAAATGATCCGGCTGATGGCGTCCATACGGATTCCATCAATATGGTATTCCGTGAGCCAATAGTTGGCGGCGGACTGTAGGAAACTGCGGACTTCACCTCTGGAATGCATGAAATTACAGCTTCCCCATTCACTGACTCCCACGTCATGGTGAGGATACTCGTAGAGTGCGGTTCCGTCGTAGTTTGCCAATGCGTAACCATCTACGGCGAAATGAACCGGTACGAAGTCAAGGATTACGCCGATGTCGTTTTGGTGGCACTGGTCTACGAATTCCATCAGTCCAAACGCCGTGCCGTAACGGGCGGTGGGACTGAAAAATCCGGTATTCTGGTATCCCCAGGATTCGTCGCAGGGGTGTTCGCTGAGGGGCATAATTTCCACGTAGTTGTATCCGTTTTCTTTCAGATATGGAATCAGGATTTCGGCCATCTCCGGGTAGGTATACCAGTCGTCTGCCTCTGCCGACGGCTTTCGGAAGGAGCCGAAATGGATCTCATAGATGTTCAGCGGTTTGTCTTTACAGACCGAACGCTTCTGCATCCAGGAAACATCCTGAAAAGGATAGGCAGTAAGGTCGCGTACGATGGAAGCCGTGTTTGGACGGAGTTCCATTCCGAAACCATAGGGATCGCAGTGGTCGATATAGGACTGGTCTTGTTTGTAAATGCGGTACTTGTACATCATCCCGGGTTCTGCGTCTCTTGCATAACATTCCCAGAAATTACCGTCGTAGATTTTGTGCATCTCCCATTCCTGCCAGCCGGTAAATTCTCCAATTAGGGATATCCTTGCCGCTCCCGGTGCAAATGTGCGGAAGGTAACGCCTTCTGCTTCCGGGTGAGCCCCGAGAAACTGGTAGGCGTCAAATATTTTTCCTGTGTAAAATCCATAAAAATCCATAATGTTTCCTCCGAAATGTAAAAAATAATGGACAGCAGTTGTTTATCTGTTTTATAATTATTATACTGGCAATCCGGGCAGGCATCTACCGACAATCCAGACGGATAGGCGGATAAGCGACGATTTGCAGAAAATGTCGGGAAATAGATCTGTAAGGGGGAGGAAAGATATGGATCTGCGGATTGAGAAGACGGAGCGGGAAATTAAGAATGCGTTTATCGGGCTGCGCGCGAAAAAGCCATTAGAGAAGATTACGGTTCGGGAACTCTGCGGGCTGGCTTGTATCAATAAGTCTACATTTTATGCCCATTACAGGGATATTTATGATTTGTCGGACAGCATGGAAGATGAAGTGGTACGGTCGATTACGAACAGTATTTCCCATCCCGAATATATTATGGAGAATCCGGCAGAATTTACGAAGGAGCTGTTTCTGGCGTATCTGTCGCAGAATGCTTTGACGATGATATTGTTCTCCGGAAGCCAAAGGAATAATCTGGTGGACCGGATTGAGACGAGCATTAAAGAGATGGTGTTCCGGAAATACCCGGATTACAGGGGGGACTCGGTCTGGAATATTGTACTGAGCTATTGCATTCAGGGAGCCTACCATACATTTCAGAGAAACCGGGAAGGGGATATGAACACGCTGATTGAGGTGATTGGGGATATTACGGAAGTGGTGAAAGAGGTGTATGAGAAACGGCATTGAACGAAGGGGAGGAGAAAGAATATGCTAATGAAAGCTACGGCTGAAGATATAAAGAAATATGGAGAATGGGCTTATAGCCTTGCCCTGAACCCTATAAAGTCAGGCTATCCCACTTACGGAGACGGCATTAAAACAAAAGCAGATTTCCTTGACGCCGCCAAACGTGCTGTGGCAGGCGAAACATCTGAATTATTGATGTTTCGTATGGATGGAAATGTAGAGGGATGGCTTTCGTATTTTTGGATTTCGGAGGACAAATATCTTCAACTGGATGGATTTTGTATCAATCGCGGAACGCATCAGGCATTAACAGAGCTTATGGATATGCTCGGAACCCGGTTCACCGGCTATACTGCGTATTTCGGTTATGCGGGTGAAAACCGTGATGCAATCGAGTTTCTGCAAGCGCATGACTTCAAATGTATTGAGCAGGCTTGGAACCATTCTTTCTTCTTTGATGGCTATGTGCCGGCAAAATGTGTTCCGGCCGTTGAAAAAGTTTCCCGTCAGAACTTCCATAAGTTTCGGGCTGTATATCACGCAGATCCCGAAACCTATTGGAACTGTGAGCGTATCTTTGAAAGGATTGATGATGGGGTGATCTTCGTTTATAACCAGGATGCGGCTCCTGCTGCAGCGATTTTTTTGATAGGATATGACGGATATTTTGAAATCTACGGAATAGAATTTGCTGACGGAGTGTTTCAAGAGAAAGTGTTCCGTGAACTGCTTACATCTTCTCTGGGCGAGTGTAAACGTTTGGGGGCAAAGTATATGACATACTTGTGCAAAGAGGAAGAAAAGCACATTTTGGCTGAACTCGGATTCAAGTGTGTAGGGCAGTATGTCTTGTATAGCAAAACGTTATGATGAGGTGTTCGTTTCCGGTTGAAGGAAAGATTTGCTAAATTATATATTGACAGAAAGAACGCTTGTTTGTATAATATAAAAAGAACAAGCGTTCTTTTTTGTTATCATTTATGAGGGAGACAATATGAGAATTCAGGAATCTATGACAATGTATGAAAAACTGAATATTCTGACGGATGCCGCTAAGTATGATGTGGCATGCACATCCAGCGGGACAGAGCGTAAGAGTGACGGGACGGGAATCGGGAGCTGCGAACTTTCGGGAATCTGTCACAGTTTCTCGGCCGACGGAAGATGCATCTCCCTGCTCAAGATTCTTTTTACGAATGAGTGTATCTATGACTGTAAGTATTGCGTCAACCGCAGGAGTAATGATGTGGTACGGGCTTCGTTTACGCCGGATGAGGTGTGTATGCTTACGATGGAATTCTATCGCAGGAATTATATTGAAGGATTGTTTTTAAGCTCCGGCATCCTGCACAGCCCGGATTATACGATGGAATTGCTCTATGCCACGCTTTACCGTCTAAGGCGGGAACACCATTTTCAAGGGTATATCCATGTGAAGGCCATACCCGGCGCAAGTCAGGAACTAATCCAGCGGACGGGATTTCTGGCAGACAGGATGAGCGTGAATCTGGAACTTCCTACGGCGGAGAGTCTCAGAGTTCTTGCGCCCCACAAGTCCAGAAAGAATATCCTGACGCCTATGCGTCTGGTTCAGAACCGGATGACGGAGAATAAGCAGGAACTACAGCTATACCGGAATGCTCCCCGGTTTGTCCCGGCAGGGCAGAGTACCCAGATGATTATAGGCGCGACGCCGGAGACGGATTTCCAGATTATACAGGTGGCAGAATCTTTATACCAGAAGTTTGAGCTAAAGCGGGTATTCTATTCGGCTTTCGTTCATGTGAACGAAGACGCCGCCCTCCCTGCGAAGACGGGAGAAGGACCGCCGCTTTTGCGGGAACACCGTCTGTATCAGGCAGACTGGCTGTTAAGATATTACCATTTTCAGGCAGACGAGCTGCTGTCGGAGGAGAATCCGAATTTTAATGTGGTGTTTGACCCCAAGTGTAACTGGGCGCTAACGCATCTGGAGGAGTTCCCTGTGGAGGTGAACCGGGCGGATTATAAGATGCTGCTTCGCGTACCGGGTATCGGCTATAAGTCGGCCGTGCGGATTGTGAAGGCAAGGCGGCTGGGGATGCTGGATTTTGCAGATTTAAAGAAGATTGGAGTCGTCCTGAAACGGGCGCTGTATTTTATCACTTGTAACGGCAGGATGATGTATCCTACGAAGATGGACGAGGATTATATCACAAGGAACCTGTTGAGTGCAGGGGAAAAACTGCCTGCGGAGGTGACGGGGATGGGATACCGCCAGATTTCGCTGTTCGACGATGTACGGTTCGGAAATTGCCGTGAGATGGCATTGTAATTAGTGTACTGACACATTTATATGACCTAATCCAACGCGGCAGATGGAAATTCAGGCAAGTTGTGATTTGATATAGAGGTGGATATGAAAACAGTTTATGTGTGTAACGATACGGTAACGGGGATTTTTTCCGGGATTTATGATGCCTGGAAAGCAGGAAAGGGAGAAGACGACTGTGAGATTGCTCTGCGCGGCATGCTGGATTTCCAGTTGTTCTGCGATTATGTCGAAGTGGAAGAGACAAAGCGCAAGGCTTGCGCGGTGGAGGCGTTGATTAAGAAGCATCTGGGAGAACATGCATATGGGGCAATTTACCATGCGGTAATGTCGGAGGATAAGGGGAAGGGAGATGCGGTTTTAGGAACGATGCTTGCCGCCAGAGGTCTTCCGGACAGTACGAAGATCATGGATCATCTCGGCCATCCCAAGGTGGAGAGGGTATTTGAACTGAGCAGGAATGTGTTTGGAGAGGCCCACAGCTACAAGGGATTTCTAAGGTTCCGGGAATTGAGAAATGGTGTCCTGTACGCTGAGATAGCGCCTAAGAACCAGATTTTAACCTGTCTGGCGCCACATTTTGAAGACCGGCTCCCGGTAGAGAACTGGATGATCCATGACAAGAACCATAAGATGTTCGCAGTCCACGAGGCAGGGAAAAAGTGGGTTCTGGTATGGGGAGAGAAGTTTGATGCAGAGGTTTTTGAGAATGTCTCCGACAAAGAAGAGGAATATGCAAGGCTGTGGACGGGATTCTGCCAGACGATTGCCATTGAATCCCGTATAAATCCCAGATGCCAGAGGCAGAATCTTCCTTACCGGTACCGGGAAGATATGGTTGAGTTTCAAGGGATGAAAAAAAATGCACTGTAAACCGCAACGCCATGGTATAATAGTCAGAGTTATACTACTCAAAGGATAGGGAGTGTGTTTCATGGCATACGCGGTACCCCTGAGTGGAGAGGATGGAATTGGTGCATATGGACAAGGAGCAGCCGTTAATCAGAATTTCCGTGAGGAATCTGGTGGAATTTGTTCTTAGGAGCGGTGATATTGACAATCGGGCAGCAGGGGCAGATCGGGATGCCATGCTGCTTGGCGGGAAGATTCACAGGAAGATTCAAAGGAAGATGGGGGCAGAATACCAGGCGGAGGTGCCTCTCAAACATGAGGAAGCCTGCAATGGTTTTTCATTGTTGGTAGAGGGACGTGCAGACGGGGTGATCCGGTGTCCGGAAGGAATCGTGATTGATGAGATTAAGGGGATTTTCAGGGAGTTGGAGTATCTGGAAGAACCGGTGGAAGTACATCTGGCACAGGCCAAGTGTTATGCATATATCTATGCATGCAGCCATGGCCTGGAAGAGATTGGGGTGCAGATGACGTACTGCAATCTGGAGACAGAGGAGATTAAGCGATTCCAAAGTGTCTATGGATTCGATGGATTGAAGGCATGGTTTCTGGATATATTGGGACGCTATGAGAAGTGGGCGAGATACCAGATTGAGTGGAAATCGAAGCGGGATGCTTCGATTAAGAAGGTGGAGTTTCCGTTTTCGTACCGGGAGGGACAGAAGGAATTGGTATCTTCCGTATACCGGACGATTTTACGGAAGAAGAAGCTGTTTATCCAGGCTCCTACAGGGGTAGGCAAGACGATTTCCAGCGTTTTCCCGGCTGTGAAAGCAGTGGGGGAAGGGCTTGGAGAAAAGATATTCTATCTGACGGCGAAGACGATTACCAGGACGGTTGCGTGGCAGGCATTCGAGACGCTTAGGGAACAGTGCTTGCGGATGAAGGTCATTGTCCTTACGGCGAAGGAGAAGATCTGTTTCTGTGAGGAGACGAATTGCAACCCGGATGCCTGTCCCTATGCAAAAGGACATTATGATAGGGTGAATGATGCAGTATATGAGTTGATTACGGCTTCCGATGAACTGAATCGGGAGATTTTAGAGGAACAGGCGAGAAAGTGGAAGGTATGCCCCCATGAGATGAGCCTGGACGTATCGGAGTGGGCGGATGCTGTTATCTGTGACTACAACTATGTATTTGACCCCAATGCCCATCTAAGGAGATTTTTTGGAGAGGGGAATAAAGGGGAATATCTGTTTTTGATTGACGAAGCCCATAATCTTGTGGAGCGGGGCAGGAAGATGTATAGCGCCGATATTTACAAGGAGGATTTCCTGAAGATTAAGAAACTGGTCAAGCTGAGGGACAAAAAGCTGGCGGGAAGGCTGGAAGAATGCAACCGGCAGTTGCTTGCCCTGAAAAGAGAGTGTGAGGGATGTCAGGTATTGAACAGTGTCTCACATGTTTATATGAAATTGATGTCGCTTATGACGGAGCTGGAGCGGTTTTTGGAAGAGTGCAGGGATGAGGAGATTCACAAAGAGACGCTGGATTTGTATTTCACAGTAAGAATGTTTCTCGATATCCATGACAGGCTGGATGAAAATTACATGATTTACTCAGAACTTGAGGATACAGGGAGATTCAAACTCTGCCTGTTCTGCGTGAATCCGGCGAACTGTCTGAAGGAATTTCTGGATAAGGGGAACAGTACCGTGTTCTTTTCTGCAACACTTCTCCCAATCCATTATTATAGGAAGCTTCTCAGTACATCGAAGGAAGATTATGCGATTTATGCAGAATCTCCTTTTGATCCCAAGAACAGAAGGCTTCTTCTTGGGATGGACGTCAGTACGAAGTATACCAGACGGTGCGGGGAGATGTACCGGCGGTATGCAAGATACCTGATTCGTGTCGCTCAAGCAAAAGCGGGGAATTATATGGCATTTTTCCCATCCTACCAATTCATGGAGGAAGTGTATGAGGAATTTCTTGGAATTCTTAGGGAGGGAGAAGCGGGAGATGAGATTGAATACGTGATGCAGTCCCGTCATATGACGGAGGAGGCACGAGAGATTTTCCTTGAAAATTTCGAGGAAACCCGCAGGAACAGCTTGATAGGGTTCTGTGTGATGGGCGGGATTTTTTCTGAGGGCATAGACCTTGTGCAGGACCGGTTAATCGGAGCCGTGATTGTCGGTACGGGGCTTCCGCAGGTGTGCCGGGAGAGGGAGTTGCTGAAATCCTATTTTGACGCCCTTGGATACCGGGGATTTGATTATGCATATCTCTATCCAGGTATGAACAAGGTGCTTCAGTCAGCGGGGAGGGTAATCCGCACGGATGAGGACCGGGGTGTGATTCTTCTGTTGGACGAGCGGTTCGGCGATGGAAGGTATCAGGAGACATTCCCGAGAGAGTGGAGGGAGTATGGCGTCTGTTCTGTAGATACGGTGGCGGGGCAGATGGAGGAGTTCTGGAAGAAACAGAGTGAGACGGAATAGGAGATAGTGGAAGAATGATAACAAGGGAAGGGACCAGAAGGGAGGTTGCAGCAGATTGTTTGGCATGTTTTGGGATGATGCTGGTAATCTTTGCAATGCTTCTGACCAGTTTTCAACTGGCGATCTATGGAGATCCGGATTATAAATTCTATGAGAAAGAATATCAGAAATATCATGTTACAGATTCGCTTGGCATGAAGCTTGACGATGTCATGAAGGTGACGGACTATATGATGGATTATCTGATTGGAAGGGAGGAGGAGCTGTCCATTGTGACGGAAGTGGACGGCAGGGAGCAGGATTTTTTTAATGAGCAGGACCGTTTTCATATGGGAGAAGTACGCGACCTGTTTCTCGGAGGATTGCGGCTTAGGAATGGGTGTGCCGCGGCTGCATTATTGCTGCTTCTTGGAGCGGGTTTTTGGAAGGCGGACTTTAAGAGGCTCCTCCCTAAGGCTTATCTTAGGGCAGTCCTCATATGGCTTGCTTGGGGCAGTCTGCTTGCCGTTGCATTTACCGTAGATTTTACACGGTGTTTTACTATTTTCCATGAGATTTTTTTCGACAATGATCTGTGGATGTTTAACCCCAGTGAAGACTATATGATACGGATGCTCCCGGAAGGGTTCTTTTCCGATATGGTGATAAGGATTGGGGTGACGTTTCTTGGGATGACTGCGGCTTTAGGGATTGTATTCATAATCTGGCGTAAGTCCATTTTCTATTATACAAAAATATGGTATAATAACTAGTGTAGTGTATCACTCATCACACTAGTATAGTCGGTTGGCTGGTGATATATGGCAAAAACAGCAGAAAAATCAGGTATGGAGGAGAAGGTATGGGCAAAGTAAGACGAGTGTATGTAGAGAAGAAAGAAGGCTTTGGAGTGCAGGCGAAGGAGCTGCGGCATGAGATCAGCAGTTATCTCGGTATCCGGGATGTAGAGAATGTGCGTGTCCTGATCCGCTATGACGTGGAGAATATTTCGGATGAGACGTTTCAGAAAGCATGCCGGGGTGTCTTTGCGGAACCTCCGGTGGATATGTTGTATCAGGAAGATTTCCCAATGACTGAATCCTGTCGGGCGTTCTCGGTGGAGTTCCTGCCGGGACAGTTTGACCAGAGGGCGGATTCGGCGGTTCAGTGTGTACAGTTCATCAAGGAAGATGAGCAGCCTGTGATTCAGACGGCGACGACGTATGTGATCCAGGGAAAGGACGCAATGATCTCAGATGAAGAATTCGAGAGGATAAAGGCACACTGCATCAATCCGGTTGATTCCAGAGAGACTGGGATGGAGAAGCCGGATACGCTGGTCGCTAAGTTTGACGAGCCGGAGGATGTGAAAGTGTTCGGCGGGTTTAAGGATATGGAGGAGAATCAATTAAAGGAATTATATGATTCTCTGGGGCTTGCGATGACCTTCAAGGATTTCCTGCATATTCAGAATTATTTTAACGGACAGGAAGATAGAGATCCGACCATGACGGAAATCCGTGTTCTTGATACCTATTGGTCTGACCACTGCCGACACACCACATTTTCGACGGAGCTTACGGAGATATCCTTTGGAGACGGGGATTACAGGGAGCCGATGGAAGCGACCTATCGGAAGTATCTGGCGGATCACAGTGAGATCTTCAAAGGGAGAGAGGACAAGTTCGTATGTCTGATGGATCTGGCATTGATGGCGATGCGTAAGCTGAAGCGGGAAGGGAAGCTTAATGACCAGGAAGAGTCTGACGAGATCAATGCATGTAGTATCGTTGTGCCTGTCAAGGTAGACGGCGCAGAGGAAGAGTGGCTTGTAAACTTCAAGAATGAAACCCATAACCACCCGACGGAGATTGAGCCGTTCGGAGGTGCGGCAACCTGTCTTGGAGGGGCAATTCGCGACCCGTTGTCAGGCCGTACCTATGTCTATCAGGCGATGCGTGTGACCGGTGCGGCAGATCCTACCGTATCTGTGGGCGACACCATGAAGGGGAAACTGCCTCAGAAAAAGCTTGTCCGTGAGGCTGCCCATGGCTATAGCTCCTACGGAAACCAGATAGGGCTTGCCACCGGAGCAGTGAAGGAGATTTACCATCCAAATTATGTAGCGAAGCGCATGGAGATCGGAGCCGTGTTAGGGGCTGCGCCCAGACGTGCCGTAATCCGTGAGACTTCCGACCCGGGAGATATCATCATTCTGCTTGGCGGACGTACCGGGCGGGATGGCTGCGGCGGCGCAACCGGTTCTTCAAAGGTGCATACGGAGGAATCCACGAAGACCTGCGGAGCCGAAGTGCAGAAAGGAAATCCGCCGACAGAACGTAAAATCCAGCGTTTGTTCCGCCGTGAGGAAGTCAGCAGACTGATTAAGAAGTGTAATGATTTCGGCGCCGGCGGAGTGTCCGTGGCGATTGGGGAGCTTGCAGACGGTCTTAGGGTGGATTTGGATAAGGTTCCTAAGAAGTATGCAGGCCTTGACGGCACGGAGATCGCTATCTCAGAATCTCAGGAGCGTATGGCTGTGGTTGTGGATCCGAAAAATGTGGATGAGTTCATGGGATATGCGAAAGAAGAGAATCTGGAGTCTACCTGTGTCGCAGTCGTAACAGAGGAACCGAGGCTTGTGCTGTCATGGAGGGGAAAGGAGATTGTGAATCTTTCCCGCGCATTTCTGGATACAAACGGGGCGCATCAGGAAACGAAGGTTGCGGTGGATATCCCAAGCAGGAAGGACAATATCCTTGTGAGAGAAGAGGTTGGTGACGTAAGAGAACGCTGGATGTCGGCGCTTGGGGATTTGAATGTCTGTTCCCAGAAGGGGCTTGTGGAGATGTTCGACGGTTCTATTGGGGCGTCGTCTGTGTTCATGCCTCATGGAGGCAAGTATCAGCTGACGGAGACGCAGGCGATGGTAGCGAAGCTTCCGGTGCTTGGGGGCGACTGTGATACGGTGACGATGATGAGTTATGGCTTTGATCCGTACCTTTCAACCTGGAGCCCATATCATGGGGCAATTTACGCCGTGACGGAATCTGTGGCGAAGATTGTCGCAGCGGGCGGCGACCACAGCAAGATCCGGTTTACGTTCCAGGAGTATTTCCGGCGTATGACAGAAGACCCTCACAGATGGAGCCAGCCGTTTGCCGCACTTCTGGGTGCGTATGATGCGCAGCTTGGTTTTGGGCTGCCATCTATCGGAGGCAAGGACAGTATGTCAGGAACTTTTGAGGATATTGACGTACCGCCCACACTGGTATCTTTTGCCGTAGACGTGGCGCAGGAAAAGGATGTCATTACGCCGGAGTTAAAACGTGCGGGCAGTAAGCTGGTATGGCTGCGCACAATGACGGACGAGTATGATATCCCGGTTTACGGACAGGTAATGGAACAGTACGGGAAGTTTACGCAAGATATCCGTGAGGGAAGGATTTTATCTGCGTATGCCCTTGACAGGCATGGGATTGCAGCCGCAGTCAGCAAGATGGCGTTCGGCAACCGGATGGGCGTAAAGATTGAACATAATGTGGATGAACGGGATTTGTTTACACCGGCATTTGGTGATATCATTGCAGAGGTGCCGGCAGAAAAGGTAGGGGAGCTTAGGATTACTTATACGGTAATCGGAGAGGTGACGGATGACGCTGCGTTCTCCTACCGTGACGTCAGGATTGCCGAATCAGAAGCGGAAGCGGCATGGAAGGGAACTCTTGAGAAGGTATTTCCGACGAACTCGGGCGCAAAGGGGCAGGATGTGAAGATTGAGAAGGGGCTTTATGAGACGAAAGACGTCCATATCTGCACCCATAAGATTGCACAGCCCACCGTTTTTATTCCGGTCTTTCCGGGAACGAATTGTGAGTATGACAGCGCGAAGGCATTTGAGCGGGCAGGTGCGAAGACGATAGTCCGGGTGTTCCGGAACAGGAATGCAGAGGATATCCTGGACTCTGTGAGTGTCTTTGAGAAGGCTATCGGTCAGTCGCAGATTATTATGTTCCCAGGAGGATTCAGTGCAGGAGATGAACCGGACGGTTCTGCGAAGTTTTTTGCAACGGCGTTCCAGAATGCGAAGATGAAGGAAGCCGTAGAGAAGCTTCTGAATGAGCGCGACGGTCTTGTGCTTGGAATCTGTAACGGTTTCCAGACTCTTGTAAAACTGGGGCTGGTTCCGGGAGGAGAGATAACAGGGCAGAAGGAAGATTCGCCGACTCTGACTTATAATACCATTGGACGTCATATCTCAAAGATGGTGTATACGAAGGTAGTGACGAACAAGTCGCCATGGCTTCAGAAGGCGGAGCTGGGCGGCGTCTATACGAACCCGGCGTCCCATGGAGAGGGGCGTTTCGTAGCCAATGGGCAGTGGCTTGAGAAGTTATTTGCCAATGGGCAGGTGGCGACACAGTATTGTGACCCGGATGGAAATATCTCCATGGACGAGGAGTGGAATGTGAATGGCTCTTACTGTGCGGTTGAAGGGATTACCAGCCCGGACGGACGGGTATTCGGCAAGATGGCGCACTCGGAGAGACGTGCAAGGTCTGTAGCAATGAATATATACGGGGAACAGGATCTTAAACTCTTTGAGTCGGGAGTTGCATATTTTAGATAGAAGGGAATCAGGACAAGGCACAGCACACAAAGAAGGCATGAGGCTGTGCTTTGCCCTTTTTTTCACCATACCTGTAAGTTTGGTTTTAAGCAAACAAAAAAACTGCCTGAAGCAGTTTTTTAATTACCACATCTTGTTAAGCTGTTGCCGGTATACAAACTGGCGGATATCTCGCTCGGCATTCTTATGCATATTCTCAAATTGACATCCATAACCGAAATAATTATCCCGGATGATGGTCTCGCGTAAGATGGAAGCCTGCACCTCCTGAGGTTTCTTCATAAAGCTGTACTCGAATTCAATATGTTCCCCTATGTCCAGGTGTTGGTTCGTCGTCAGGTAGACGCCGCCCACGCTGATATTCTGGATAACACCGGTGAAAGGACCATGGTTTTCGGATAGTAAAGACACCTCTTTCGCCATCCGTACCCTAAGTTCCTCCTGACGTTGCAGAATCTCAATCAACTCCAGAATCTTACAGTCGGCAATCCATGGCTCCAGTATGTAAGGGTCTGTATTCTTCCTCACTTCAAGTTCGCTGAACGTCTTAACATAACCAACCTGGCTGTCGCAGAAATCAATCCTAAGCCGATCGATATGTTCGTCCAGACCGCTCTCATCCTCAAAATGAAGCGTAATCTTATCCTCTGCGCACTTGACCCTGGCTTTCAGCAGGATCTCCGTATCGGACCCTGGCTCATAGACGATGCATGAGTTACAATTCTTTAGGATCATGACTTGAAAAATTCCTCCTTATAGAAGTAAATCCATTTGACTAGACCTATTCTATCATGATGATTCGTGAATTGCAATGGCATTTTAAAATAATGGTGACGAATTGTGGTGGTGAAACCGTGGGAAAATCATAAGAAATAGATAAGAAACAGAGAAATTTCAGAAAGGAATTGATTTCACAGGTAGGATTGTTTATAATGAATCTGGTAAGATGCAGATATTTATGCTTTCATTTTGAGATAAAATTATGTAAGGCGAAGTCCAAAAGCACGGCGCGCCGTAGAAGATAGGAACTAAGAAGAGGGATATAAGCATGTTTAAAAAGACAAAAAAGTTTCTAATAAGCAGTGTGTGTGGGCTGGTTGTATTGTGTATCGTCATTTTTCTCTGGCTTGGTTCGGCAATGAGCCAAAAGAGTTATGATGCGATTAATGAGGTCGGCCAGCTTTATATGTCTGAGATGAGCGTCCAGTTGCAGCAGAAATTTAACGCTGTAATCGATCTTCAGGTATCAAGGGTGCGTGCTGTGATTAAGCGTACTCCGCCGCAAGAGGCGGTTTACGGCGATGAGATGCTTGCGGAGCTGCGTTTAAGCGCAGAGGTCCGCGAGTTCGTACATTTTGGCATCTACCGGAAAGATGGCGGGCATGAGACCATTTACGGCGGAGAAGTGGAATTCCTAAGTGAAGAGGAATTCCAGGATACCTTGAATATAGAAGAGAAGATTATTTCAAGCGGTTATGACGAGAACGGGACGAAGCTGCTTCTTTTGGTGGTGGATGCGTCCTACCCGATGGGAGATGGGGGGCAAAGCGACGTAGTGGTAGCAGGGATACCGATGGAATATCTGGAGAATGCCCTGGTCCTGGAAGGGGACGGAACTATGGTCTATTCCCATATTATCCGCAAGGACGGGGAGTTTGTGGTACGTTCGGGCAATGCTTTCCGTGAGAATTATTTTACACGTATTGATGAGACTGTTTCGGATAAGAGCCCGTCTACCCCTGAGGAATACATCAGTCAGTTTAAGAGTTCCATTAAACATGGCGTGAATTATTCCGCGCTGATGATTGATAAGACCGGAATCCACCAGCATATGTATGCGGCTCCTCTGGAAGGGACGGACTGGTATCTGGTGTCCGTCATGCCTTATGGTGTCCTGGATGGAGTCATCATGAAGCTGAACCGCGTACAGCAGATTACGGTGTTGGCGGCATGCGGTGTGATTCTGCTGGCGTTGGCAATTATCTTTATCCGGTATTATAATTTGTCACAGCAGCAGCTGCGGGAGCTTGAGAAGGCAGAGAAGAAGGCGTTCCGGGCAAGTCAGGCAAAGAGTGAGTTTTTGTCCAGCATGAGTCATGATATCCGGACTCCGATGAACGGGATTGTGGGAATGACGGCAATTGCGCTGGCAAATGTGGAAGATCCGGACAGGGTACGGGACTGTTTAAAAAAGATTGGCCTTTCAAGCAGACATTTGCTGGGATTGATCAATGACGTGCTGGATATGTCTAAGATTGAGAGTGGGAAACTGTCGCTGAATATTGACGTACTCTCGCTGCGGGAGACAATGGAAAGTATTGTGAATATCGTACAGCCTCAGATTCGGGAGCGAGGACAGCATTTTGATATCTTTATCAGGGATATCCAGGCAGAGAATGTATACTGTGACAGTGTGCGCCTGAATCAGGTGCTTATCAATCTTCTGTCTAATGCGATTAAATTTACGCCGACGGATGGCAGAATTAATGTGTATCTGGAGCAGGAAGATTCTCCGTTAGGAAGCAGCCATGTACGCTGCCATTTCCGTGTGAAGGATACGGGAATCGGAATGTCCCAGGAATTCCAGAACAAGATATTTGACACGTTTTCCAGGGAGGACTCTAAGGTACAGAAGATAGAAGGTACTGGGCTTGGCATGTCGATTACCAAGGTAATTGTGGATATGATGGGAGGAACCATCGGGGTTGAGAGCAAACAGGGCGTGGGAAGTGAGTTCCATATTGTAGTGGATTTTGAGAAGGCGGCCGTTGAAGAGGTAGATATGATCCTGCCGCCATGGCGTCTGTTGGTTGTGGATAATAATGAGGACTTGTGCCGCAGCGCGGCGTCGGCATTGAAGGAGATTGGCGTGGATGCCCAATGGGCGCTGGACGGGGAGTGTGCAGTCCGGATGGTTGAGGAGCATTATAGGAAACATACGGCTTATGACGTTGTGCTGTTAGACTGGAAGATGCCAGGGATGAACGGTTTGGAGACGACCAAAGAGATTCGCAAGATTGTGGGCGATGAGCTTCCGATTCTCATCATTTCCGCATATGACTGGAGCGATATTGAAGATGAGGCCCGCGCCGCAGGGGCACATGGATTTATCTCCAAGCCATTATTCAAGTCCAATCTCTATCTTGGGCTTAGCAAGTACATGGGAGGCAGCGTCCCGGAAGAGAAACAGGAGGCGGAGCAGTTGCATTTCGAGGGGCTTCATATCTTGTTAGCGGAAGATAATGAGCTGAACTGGGAGATTGCCCATGAGATTCTTACGGAAGTCGGATTTGAGGTTGACTGGGCGGAGGACGGAAAGATCTGTGTAGATAAGTTCAGTCAGTCAGAGCCGGGGTATTACGACGTGGTCCTGATGGATATCCGGATGCCGGTCATGAACGGATATGAGGCGGCAAAAGCTTTGCGCTCACTTGACAGGCCGGATGCAAACCTGCCGATTATTGCCATGACGGCAGATGCGTTCTCGGAGGATATCCAGCATTGTCTTGAGTGCGGCATGAATGAACATGTAGCGAAGCCAATCGACATACAGAAGTTAATGAAACTTTTGAAAACATATTTAAATTAAAAATCTATATCAATAAATTGGAAGGCTGAAGATTGAGGAAGAGATTTCGATGAGTAAAAAGAAGAATATTTTTGAAATGAAAAAGATTTTGATCGTTGATGATTCGGAGATTAACCGTTCGCTGTTATCGGATATGCTTTCGGATGAATATGAGATATTAGAGGCGGAAAACGGGATGGAGGCGTCGGCAATCCTGCATGACAGGGAGCAGGAGATTGCGCTGGTCCTCCTGGATATTATGATGCCGGTTATGGACGGATTTGAGACGTTGGTGGTTATGAATAAAAACGGATGGATTAAGGATGTTCCGGTTATCATGATCTCTGCGGAGAATGTCCCGTCATATGTGGACCGCGCTTATGACCTGGGGGTACAGGATTATATCAGCCGCCCGTTTGACGAGCGCACTGTGCGGCGGCGGGGCATTAATACGATCATTCTTTTTACCAAACAGAAAGAATTGTCCCATATGGTGACAAACCAGATTATGGAAAAAGAGAATGACAACAAGCTCATGATTGAGATTCTGTCTAATATCGTGGAGTTCCGTAACGGTGAGAGCGGCCTGCATGTTTTACATATCCGGATGCTGACAGAGCTGATCCTGAAATGGCTGATTAAAAAGAACCTGTATGGGATTTCTACGGAAGATATTTCTTTGATTTGCAATGCGTCGGCGCTCCATGATATCGGTAAGATTTCTATACCGTCCGAGGTGCTGAATAAGCCGGGACGGCTGACAGACGAGGAGTATGAGATTATGCGGGAGCATGCGGCGGAAGGCGCCAGGCTTCTGAGTAATATCCCGTTCCGGGAAAATGAACCGCTGATCCGCTTGGGATTCCAGATCTGTAGGTGGCATCATGAGAGATATGACGGGAGAGGGTATCCGGATGGTTTGGAGGGTGATGAGATTCCAATTGCAGCGCAGGTCGTGGCGTTGGCGGACGTCTATGACGCACTGACCAGCAAGCGTGTGTATAAGGATGCGTATTCCCACGACAAGGCCGTTGAGATGATCCTGAACGGCGAATGCGGCGTATTTAACCCGACTCTTATGGAGTGTCTCAAGGATATCTCAGGCGCGCTCAAGGAAGAGATGCGGATGCGCTCCGAGGGCAAGAAGATGCAGGAAGAGGTCCTGGATGCTGTGGAGCAGATGGTAGAGAAGGGAGAACTGGATGTTTCAGACCGTACATTAAAGCTTCTGGAGCGTGAGCGGGTAAAATACCAGTTCTTTGCAGAGCTGTCCCAAGAGATCCAGTTTGAGTATACGGTATCTCCGGAAATGCTGATCCTGTCAGAGTGGGGAGCGAATTACCTGAATATGCCGGAGACAATTATGAATCCCCGGAAAGATAATTTCGGCACGGATGTATTTACGCAGAATGATTTTGAGCATCTGCTGAACAGGCTTGAGAAGACGTCGCCTCAGGAGCCTGTGGTGGAGGAGAAATATGTACTGAACATTAACGGGCAGGAACGGTGGAGCAAGGTGATTGCCCGGTCCATGTGGGGAAGTTGGGAGCCGCCGGAGTATGTGGGGGCAATCGGCAAGATTGTGGATATCCATGAGGACATGGAGAAGATGAACCATCTGGAAGTGATGGCTGCCCATGACTCCCTGACCGGACTTCTGAACCATAAAGCGGCGAAAGCCCAGATTATCTCACGGCTTAACGAGGATGAAGAAAAGAAGTTCCTTCTCCTTATATTTGATTTGGATCATTTCAAACTGGCGAATGATACCTATGGACATCTGTTCGGAGACGAGGTGCTGAAATTCGTATCCGATAAGCTTAGGAACAACACCAGACCGGTTGACATTGTTGCACGGATGGGCGGTGATGAGTTCCTGATTTTCATGCCTTATAAGGATGAGATAGAGCCTCCTGTGAAGCGTATTTTCCGTCTGTTGTCCACGAGGTATGAGAAGTTTAACATCAGTGTCAGCATGGGAATTTCGTGTGCGAAGGATTGCGCAGGCAGTTATGATACGTTATTCCATATGGCGGACGAGGCGTTGTATGAGGTTAAGCGAGGCGGAAGGAATAACTATTGTTTTTATCATAAATAGCGTGTTCTTAGAAAGAAAGGAGGAGAATAAAAATGACTGTAAGAGAATGCTATGAGGCGATGGGTGCAGACTACGAGGATGTATTGGGTAGGCTTCGGAAGGATGAGAGAATCCAGAAGTTCGTACTGAAACTGCTGAACGACAAGAGCTATGAGCTACTGATGAATTCCATGGAAGCAGGAGATATGACCGAGGCGTTCCGGGCGGCGCATACGCTGAAAGGTGTGTGCCAGAATTTGTCGATTACGGCTCTCTATCATTCATCGGCTGAACTTGCCGACCGTTTGAGAGATGGTCAGGAGTATGGTGAAGACGTGGCGCCGTTGTTAGAGCAGGTGAAGAAGGATTATACGCTGGCGATGGATTGTATCCGTCAGCTTGCATAATGGGTACGCCTGACATACTGTCTGTTTATGATATGGGACAGTATGCCGGGCGTATTTTTGTAGTTCACAACAATGGATGACAAGACTAAGAAATGAAATTTAGAGTGTGCTCTATTGCAGAAATAGCGGTTTCGAGTCGTGTAAAATCTACAATATTTGAATAGAAATGAAAGAAAACAAAAGCAAAGTTGCATAAAATCAAAAAAATGATGAAAAAAACCTTGTGTTCCGGATAAAAAACATTTAAAATAATAGAGAAGAAAATTAGATTTAGGAGGTAGAAAGGTATGTCATATGTTGATGAAGTCCTGGAGAAAGTAGTGGCGAAAAACCCTGCTGAACCAGAATTCCACCAGGCAGTAAAGGAAGTATTGGAGTCATTGAGAGTGGTGGTAGAGGCGAACGAAGACAAGTTCCGGAAAGACGCCTTACTTGAGAGACTGGTAGAGCCGGAGAGACAGATTAAGTTCCGTGTACCTTGGGTAGACGACAAGGGACAGGTTCAGGTGAATACAGGATACCGTGTACAGTTTAACAGTGCGATTGGGCCATACAAGGGAGGATTGCGTCTTCACCCGTCTGTGAACCTTGGAATTATTAAGTTCCTGGGATTCGAGCAGATTTTTAAGAATTCCTTGACAGGCCTTCCGATTGGCGGCGGAAAAGGTGGTTCTGATTTCGATCCCAAGGGCAAGTCAGACAGAGAAGTAATGGCATTCTGCCAGAGCTTTATGACAGAACTTTGCAAATATATTGGTGCGGATACGGATGTTCCGGCGGGAGATATCGGAACGGGTGCGCGGGAGATTGGCTATCTGTTTGGTCAGTATAAGCGGATTCGCGGCTTATATGAAGGCGTACTGACCGGAAAGGGGTTAAGCTACGGCGGTTCTCTTGCGAGGACGGAGGCTACCGGCTATGGGCTTCTGTATCTGACAGAGGAGATGCTGAAACTGAATGGAAAGGAACTGGCAGGCAAGACGGTCGCCGTATCCGGTTCCGGGAACGTGGCAATCTATGCAACAAAAAAAGCACAGGAATTAGGAGCTAAGGTTGTGACAGCCAGTGATTCCAACGGATGGGTATATGATCCGGAGGGAATTGATGTGGAGGCGTTAAAGGAGATTAAGGAAGTCAACCGTGCAAGGCTGACAGAGTATAAGAAGTACCGCCCGAATTCTGAGTACCATGAAGGCCGGGGCGTATGGTCTGTGAAGGTGGATGTGGCCCTTCCGTGTGCGACGCAGAATGAACTTCATCTTGAGGATGCGAAGATGCTGGTAGAGAATGGATGTATGGCTGTAGCGGAAGGAGCGAACATGCCGACAACATTGGAGGCGACGGAGTACTTACAGGAGCATGGCGTATTATTTGCGCCGGGTAAAGCGGCGAATGCCGGCGGCGTGGCGACGTCTGCACTGGAGATGTCCCAGAATAGTGAACGTCTGAGCTGGACGTTTGCAGAAGTGGATGCGAAACTGAAAGATATTATGGTGAATATCTGTCACAATATGGTGGATGCTGCGAAGCGTTACAATGCGGAGGGAAACTATGTGGTAGGAGCGAATATCGCAGGTTTTGAGAAGGTTGTAGAGGCGATGACGGCACAGGGAATCGTATAAAAATTAGATGAATGAAGCATAAAACCTGCCTTGATAATGACGAATACAAGGCAGGTTTTATTGATACTCTGATACCCTAAAAAGGCTTTGTCCAATGTTGGTATGTGATACTAGTTTGCAAGAAATTGTTCGATCTCTTCCAGGCTTTTTCCGGATGCAACCAGCATCTCGGCAGCCTTTTGTACCTCTGCCTGTTTTTTTTGTTTTTCAACCATTGCATCATAACGAACCTGGTCTTTTTTTAATTGTTTGAGGTTCGCTTTTTCCTGCTTTAATTCTGCGGATAACGCTTCGATTCTTTCCTCTGCCAACTCAATTAATTCTGGATAATTTTTCTCTTCTACCTTTCTTCTTGCCATTTTAAACGTCCTCCATAATTATTTATTTACACTATAAAGATATCATTCATTTGCAAAAGAGTAAAGAGTTTCAATGCAATTTATTTGAAAATATTGTGTTTTTTTCAAGATTATTATCATCCGTTTTTTATCTCTATTTTTTTATTCATAATTATAAAAAATATTGACATGTAAAAACAGGAGTGATAAGATAAGCAAGTAGAAATTTAGTGCTTTAAAGCGTGACGGTTTAAAGTTTTACGGTTTAAAGTAAAGAAAGAATATAGGATTTGGAGGAAAGAGAGATGTCAAAAGAAATATTATGTCTGATCATGCTGGTCGTATTCTTTGCCGTCATGATCTATGTAGGGTTCTACTCAAGGAAACATGCAACGGACGTAGATGGGTTCGTATTGGGAGGCAGAGGCGTAGGTCCCTGGCTGACTGCATTTGCATTCGGAACGTCTTACTTTTCGGCGGTCATCTTCGTGGGGTATGCCGGACAGTTTGGATGGAATTTCGGCATGTCTGCTACCTGGGCGGGGCTTGGCAATGCATTTATCGGCTCGCTTCTGGCTTGGAATATTCTGGGAAGAAGAACCCGTGTCATGACTCAGCACCTCGACGCAAAGACCATGCCGGACTTCTTTGGAAAGCGGTTTGATTCTGTTCCCCTTAAAGTTGCGGCTTCCGTCATTGTATTTATTTTCCTGATTCCTTATACTGCGTCCCTTTATAACGGGTTATCCAGCCTGTTCGGTTTGGTCTTCGATATCCCCTATTGGATGGTAATTGCAGTGATGGCTGTACTCACGGGATTTTACGTCATTTTCGGCGGATATATGGCGACGGCAATCAATGACTTTATTCAGGGGATTATTATGCTGTTTGGAATCTGCGCGGTCATCGGGGCAGTATTGGCAGAGAACGGCGGACTGCTCCAAGCGACGAAGTCTCTGGCAGCTATTACAGGGGATGCAGGATGGGAGGGTGCGTACTGCGCGTTCCTCGGCCCGGATCCGTTAGCGCTTCTGTTTGTGGTGGTTCTGACATCGCTTGGAACCTGGGGACTGCCGCAGATGGTCGGGAAGTTTTACGCGATCAAGAGTGAGAAGGATATACATAAGGGAACAGTGATCTCGACGGTATTTGCGATCATTGTGGCCGGAGGATGTTATTTCCTGGGCGGTTTCGGGAGGCTCTACGTCGGCAAGGTGGTGATCAATGAGGCGACTGGCAAGCCGTTGTTTGACACGATTGTTCCTACCATGCTGTCTACGC